>Ga0209367_1005690_pt1 | contig 17258 bp, 8 predicted proteins | sample WorMetLIZISLAND2_FD_187412 | JGI IMG/M metagenome (GOLD analysis project Ga0209367, IMG submission 187412) | Marine gutless worms symbiont microbial communities from Max Planck institute for Marine Microbiology, Germany - Olavius geniculatus... ... | reverse complement strand
TCTGAAAACAAAAATAACCTTTAAAAACTTAAAACCTAATTTTTTAAACTAGGTTTTTTCCAGCCTGGACACAAGATCGTAGACTCGTAGTCATCGTACCATAAGTGCGACCGTTATGTACGGTCGGCTGAAAAAGAGATGTGAGTCCAGACGGGACGCGTGTCCGCAAGCATTCTGCGGAGGACGCAATTTCTTATTTATTTGCGAACGCTCCCTGAGAAAAACTGATGTATTTATCTCAACGTTTTTACTTTCTAATAACAATAATACTACAACATTTCAGTTGCATTTGCAGTTTTTTGCACATGCCATAATGGCACATCGTGATAGTGCCGACTCGTAGGCGGGCCCAAAATTCCGGGATCCGCACATCTCTGTTAGCAACTTTATGCGGTTATCTATTCTACGTTAGTTTGTTTACATTTTGTGTTGTTGTTATCATGATTTGTTGCATTTTCCTTTTTTCGCGTATGAAATATTTATGAGTTGTGTTTAAAATGGTGTACATTACGAGGCATCTATATCGGACAAAAAGGGTAATAGATTTTTGAATATTGTAATCAGTAATTAGTTTAACGTCTATCTTCCTTCTGACTATGGTCAAGCTTTTGCACGTTGAGACCATACATATAACTGCGAGTTTCTGATCACAGTTATTTATAGTCATTTATATGTATTTCAAAGAATATTAGTTTTAGATGTGAACGTGTAAACGTGTAATTTTATGGGATAGTGAAATTTTGTGACATTGCTGTACTTTCTATTCAATCTTGTGCATTTGTTGCTTGTTGCAGCATTTTATAGACAGCATAAGATTATTCGTCCGTGCAGGAACAGGAGGCCAAGGATTGCCAAAGTTCAATGGAATTGGAGGACGAGGCGGTGATATTTTTGTTGTTGGTCAAGAAAAGTCAACATTGAATAATGTTAAAAAGCAGTTTCCATCAAAACGATTCAGTGCAAATCAGGGTGAAGATAGCAGGTAAGCTTTGTTAATAGCAGTGGCATTATGGGTTGAAGAAAGTACGCTGGACAGGAAGTTGCAGTTTTACTGACAAACGTTGCATATTTCTGAATTTCAACAGAATTCTGTCATACAATTGCAAATTCAAACAGAGGAGATTATGGGTGCTCAAAATTTTAATTTTATCTCTTAATTATTTCAAAATGGAGGTTTTTAGTCTGGTTTGGTTGAAGATTTTTGGACACAAAGAAGATTTTCTGACAGCCCAAAATAGGGTGGGCAGTTGCCCACCACCATCGCCCCACCTGTCTCCCTGCCATGACACCATTGGTTAATAATACACTTTCTGTATATATGCTGCGATCCAAAAGAAACATTACTGATTTTGTTATTGATTACTGTCAGCTGTTTTTGGTAGATATGCACGTGTAACATATAGCCTGTAAGTTCTTTCACAGCAGTTTTTGGAAACTGTTCAAAATAACCCTGGAAACACTGGCCAGTGAAACAAAAATTGAAAGCATTTGTATAGTTGAATAAAAGCTTTCTCGGATGTTTGTTTACGTAAAATGCTTGTATTTGTTTGGATGAACAAAAATATGTATAAGCTGTAAGACATCTTGGATTGTTTTAGATAGATATAACTGATTACTTCAGCTAGTAGTGCGGTAGAAATTTCCAGTTTTTATGACATTTTTTTCTTATATTGTTAAAGTTTTTTTTTCTTGTTAGATAATTTCTCTATTTTTTACTTATTTATTGTCAATGCGTCTGTTGTGTTGGTTAAGGGGGCAGGCATTGCAAGGTGCTCCTGGTGTTCCACTAGAAATCATGGTTCCAGTTGGTGTGACAGTAAGAACAGATTTTGGTACAACCATAGGTACTGCCGTCAATTCTCATACTAATATTATACTTACTACTTAGTTAATTTGCTGCTTTGTGGTAATGAGTATAAATGCTTATCTTGTCAGTATCATGCAGTAGTGACTACAAGTATTGAAGTATATTATCACAGCTATTTTTGGACAAGTCATCACACAACAGTCAGCCAGATACCCTTTTTGTCCTGCAACCAACAGCCTTGAAGTGTTGCTGTCCATTAGCCGGTGATGTTGATGATTATACACCATGTCTCATAAAAAACAGTCAAAATTGTTTTGGCGTAATTTTGTCAAATTTCCACCAACTTTGATAATTTTTGGCAGAAAGATGACCAAGATGATATTATTATGTACGGAGCACTCATTTATTACCTCACCTAATTTATGTTAATGCACTACTGTGTGAAACGCAGATGCTCCAAATTGTTACATTATGCGGCGATTATTTGTATCAGATGGCTCACCTTTGCATCATCAATTTGACAGAGGGTGCAACGTGGTTCATTAATTTTTAAATATTAAATATTTTACGCTGAAAACAGCAGACAATAAAATAGCTGGCTGATGAGCTTAAAACATATCTAATCGATAAGTGAATGCGTTTGATCAGTCGATCGTTGATTCTGCTATTGGCCATTGGCATTGCATCTAAGCCATTGCATCTTTGTATGCGGAGCACACTTTGGCATAAATTCTAATTTGCAAAAGAGTTGTTATACAGACTTATAATTTTGCCAAATAATTCACATTATAGTGTACTTTCTGTTTAATTATCTTGTTACAGCATGTACTTGAGACAAAAACTCAGCATTATGCAACAATTTGGATGTTTCACATGGTAGTGCATTGACATAAATTAGGTGAAGTGGAAAATGACTGCACCTTACATAATTTCATCATCTTAGCCATCAACGTGGCAAAAATTATTAAAGTTAGTGAAAATTTGACAAAGTTATGACAAAAACAATTTTGACTGTTTTTTTTCCGAGACACGGTGTATCACCAGTCATAGAAGTTATTTGTGCTGTGAGCATGAAGTAATGAAGTAGCATGATGTTTAGTTAAATTGATAACTAGCAGATTTGTTGTTCGTTCTGATTTGATTCCGAATTGATGGCGATGAACACCTTGGTTAATTAGTAGGTTTGTTGGAGTTTTTTTTTTTAAATTTACACCTAACATTTCTGTGGATGGTATCATGCTATGTGTTTGTTATGAACTATGCAAAGTGTGAACTGCATGTGCAGCAGTCATTGTTAGTGTATTAAATAAAATGATGAACACTTGTCTCATTTTATGTGCACTCTTTTGTGATGTATTTTTGTTGATGAAGGAGATATAAACGAGGCTGGAGAAAAAATTCTGGTGGCTCGAGGTGGTGATGGTGGCAATGCATCTAATCAATTTGTTGGCCAGCAAGGAGATGCTCTTTCCATCACCCTCGACCTCAAGCTCATCTCAGATATTGGATTTGTTGGGTTTGTTGTCAACGATGGCTGTGCTTGCTTATTTAGCATCGTTGTTTTAGTGTCATATCATATATGCACATACACGCAAATTAAATCTGTTCACTGGCCATGATGTGGCTTAGCTTCTTAGCCATTGTTAGTTGTTACCTCACAATCTCCAATTATCTGATTATCTGTCTTGATTACAGAAGTAATATTTTAAAAAGTGATCATGTTGGACATGTGTTTTTACCGTGTTATTAGGGAAGCATACCGGTGTTGTAGTTATGTCATGTGATGGTAATGTTGCAGTTTTCCAAATGCAGGCAAGTCAACACTACTCAAAGCATTGTCTCGAGCTAGCCCAAGGATTGCATCTTATCCATGTATGTTTTGTAAGAATCACATGTCTTCAATCTGGAATTTTTAAAGTAGCCTATGTAATGTAAAATACTAAACTATTTATGAACAAGCAGAACAACATGATTAATTTGTAATGAGAGTTGTGCTTTGTTTCTGCTTAGCATAAGCTAGAAGAGCTATAACAGAGGCTGTTTTCTCGCAGTTTTCTCATCACTTTGTTTATTTTTACTTTTTAAAATTAGTTTTTATTTTTTTATTTGATACTTATTGACTTTTATCCAGGAAAGGATGGTCAGGCTTAGTTGGTCGTTTGAACAAATACCTAGAAACTTTTAAAACCCATTATTGGGGATATACCAGATTTCAGTTGTCATCATCTCACTCGACTGGAATTAGAAGAAAGTTTCTGCACTGAGAAAGTGATGCTTTTTATTTTTGGACATTCAAGTCTCAAAGAATTATGTGTCGGTATGTTCGGTATGTTATGTGTTGAAACACTGTGGAATGTTTTGTGTGTTGTTCGACAGTTACAACAATTCAGCCACAGCTGGGCATGATGGAGTTTGAAGACCATCGACAGGTAATTGTGTCAGTTACCTTAGATTCAGTTACCTCAGATTTGGTGAGTTTCTAGCCAACATTGTGCGCTTTATAAATTTACTTACTTCGTGTTTCTGGATTTTTTCTTACACTGAAATTATTGCAGTCTTTACAGCCGTGAAGTTTCAATACCTGGTTACAGATCGTGGAGTGATCTTGTTGGTTGGGTCTGGGATTGTTAAGTTCTTCAGCAGGTTCTGAGGTGGAGCTTTGGTGGGCAATGACTTTTGCTGCTTTTTGAGCTTCAGAAAATGAGAAATGGAATTGGGTATTTTTGTGACTTTTAAATCTTGCGAGTGCTTAGTGTACCACCATTGCGACAACAAAAACTGTGTAGTGTACTTACTCCAAAGTAAGTGCTGGTACACTGTAACAGACAGTACCAGACAATGTTAAGCCCTTGCTATGTGTTGTTTACGTGCAACATTCGAGTTTGTGTACTGAGTTGCAGATATCAGTTGCAGACTTGCCTGGACTTGTGGAGGGCGCTCACATCAACATTGGCATGGGTCACAAATTCCTGAGACACGTCGAAAGAACGAAACTTCTTGCTTTTGTTGTCGACATTCAAGGTTTTCGTCTCAGCGTTAAACATGAACTTCGGTCGGCATTTGAAAACGTTGTTCTTTTGAACAAGGTAGAACTTCTTGTTGCAGATAGTTAGTCGATTTTGTGCATTCTAGATGAGTGTATTTTGCAGCTGTTGAATTTCGTCTTTTTTTAACAGTTCACTTCTGTATTGCTTTGATACTGTAGGTTTGTTATCCTGCGTGCAAGAAACTTATGCATCAGTTTCTTATCGAAAGCCAACTGAGAGACTTTCAGCTATTCGGTGAATTGATTACTAGCTGCACCGACAAGTGCTGTAATACACAGCTGATCAGTTTTTTACGTGTGACAGCAGGTACATGCTGTAGCACATTTTAGCCATCGCAATTCTGTCTGTCTGACTGTCTCTCCATCTCTCTGTCCATCTGTCTATCCATCCGTGTGTCACGGGTAGATCAGTCGAAAACAATGCAAGCTAGGATCATCAAATCTTCACCATCAGCTGCCTGGAAGACTCTAGTTTCAGGATCAGTAAAGCTTTTCTATAAATTCAAAAGGGGTCACCTCGATCGAAGGTGATAAATGAGAGGGGGTTGGAAATAATTGTGAACTCAGATTTCGTTCGCTCCAGGCCTTCACACATGCATTGCTGTCACACATTCCCCTTTTTCTTGTATGACTATACCTGCTGTTAGTAGGTAATACCAGAGGTTTTATCTCAGACATCTTTCAGTGGTCTTTTTATTACTGTGTGGTACATGTTACAGTGTTTTCATTGATTTTGTGACACACAACACTGGCCATAATTGTTGCAGTACTCCAGAAGCATTCTTTTGTACTAGAACTGTCGAATTAATGTGTTAACATGTTAAAGAATTAATGAACACAAGTTTAACAAATTAATGCACATTAAAAAACTTAATGCACATACGAAAATTTACTTAATTCTGTGAAGCAGGAGTTCCAGTATTCCACTAAACTACCGTACGTTTATTTGACGATTGAATAATACTCAATAATTAAAAATTGTTTTGTTGCCATTCCATCACTACTGTCATGGTTGCAGGACACAAGCACGACCTCTGGGCTTTATTCTACTCACCCTCTCGATGTAGTCCACCTTCAATATTCACAATATTAATGATGCGTTATTACTGCATTAACGCATGCATTAAAAATTAGCACAATTAATGCATTGTGCTAATTTTTTAGCACAATGCATTAATGCGTTAAAAAAGTAACGCTTTGACAGCTCTACTTTGTACATGAAGATATGAATGTGTATTATGCAGTAGAAAGATGCATCTTTTGTGACTGCTTCTTTCATGCATTTCGTATTTTATGCCTGTTTTTTGGCTGTATGGATGAAGTTACATCTGTAATATAATATTTCAGGAGTTAGAACTGTACAAGCCGGAGTTGGTCAATAAGCCAGCGATCTTGATACTCAACAAGATTGACACAGAAGGTGCTGAGAAACTTTGTGACGAGACTGTGAAGAAAGTGAAGAATATGAAAGGTGACTGCATTATTTGTTTTTTTAAAACTTTGATGCTTTGCTTTCAGTACTAAAGTGTCTTTTATTCTTTTAGCCAGTCATCCATATATCACGTTCTTTGTATACGATTTTTTATCCAGACAAGAAAGCATAATGTATATAGTCATTCAGTATTTGACCATAGCATAGAATGTGATTGCAGTGTTTATAGATTGGTTTTTTTCTATCTTCGTCTATGTTATGTGGGCTGTGCTATCTCTAGTTTAACTTATGTATGTTCTGTATATTTACTGATAACTTTTTATATTATTTGCACCACGTTTTTTATTAATTTTATTTCTGCTGTCCAGTTCAGTAGGAGGCTCTGTTAAAATTGTAAAATTTGTACGAGGGTTATTTGATAAATAAGTTTACAAAATGGTGCCATTACATATATTTTTAAAATAGGAAAAATGTACAGAGTGGACCATAAAAAACCATCCCCCTACATGTCAGCTAATTATGTCTTCCAAGAGTAATGTACATTTAAAGTGAATAATGCACGTTAAAATATAATCAATTTTGAGTAACGTGCAAATTTCATGCAAATTTTAATAATTTTGTAATGGGAAAAAATAAATGAAAGCAACCCAACGCTATAGGAAACACAATGGGGAAAACAGTATAACGTCATTTAACGTACGGAGATAAAGCGTCGATCAAACTCATTTGCCAACAAAAGGGATGGGGCGCTAAACACATTTCTAAAGAGTTTCTTAACGAGAATTGGGCGGTCAGTTCTGTTAAAGATCTTCTGCGCAAAACTGACAAGATGAACTCAATTTCTTGAAAGGTCAGCAGTGGACGGAAGCGGACTGTCCAAACAACACAATATCGAGTGTGTAGCAGAGCTGATATGCAGCCAGCAAGGCAACTCTGGGTCCTGCAGAATTCCGAGAGAGATTCAGAAGGGCACATTGAACAGTTGTTTACTTAACTGACTTGTTGTTGTATAAAGTTTTCGCTGTTTTACTTAGACATACATGCAAGCACGTATTTCCATTTGTGTTTCACCATTGTGATATAGTACAGTTGGGGTGCTTTGATTCTAGCGTATTATTTTTAATAACATTTTGACATACTCATGAGGTTTTGATATCAATTTGTGCAGAACAGATTAGCAATTTATATGGTGTGTATTTGTCCATATAAACAAATGCAGTAGCATTTTAAGCAGAATAATATAGGGGATGGTTTTTTATGGCCCACTCTGTAAAATATACATTTTGTTGGGAATTTCATTCTCCACATATGTGAAATTTTTTTTGATGTTGACATCATTATTGTGATGTCATCTGTTAATAGAATACAGTCTATTTGTGCATTATTTTCTCCACCAGTAATCTAGCATAACTCACAAGTTACAACCAGCATTGAAGTGAAAAATGAATAAACTTAATGTTTAAATAAAGTTAATGTTACATCTGTGAAAGTTAAACATTATTGTTTTGTTTTGCAACATATCGTCCAAGTTTGTTCGAACATTTGTTTTATTTGTCAACAAGTTTTTGATTGCCCGGTGCAAAAGACAGTGCTGGCTGCTGTCTAAGCCACTGATGAATGACTGATTGCACCTTGGTATAATGATGCAGATTTCTACCCACGTAGCAATTTCTTACACCAAGCTTGTACTGTTGGTTTCGTAAAACATTAGTTGCCACACATCAGATGCATCACAGAATGAACATGATTTGTGTCAAGTCATTTTGCCAAAATAGTAACAGCACATTGTTTATTGCGAGACAATTTCAGTGTGAATGTCATCTTATCAAATGATTATAAATGACGTCACAGTTACGTCGTCTTCATAAAACTCACAACTTGTATTCAGACTTGAATTTTCTATGAGACGTGTTTCGGATTTTTCCTATTTCAAGAATTAACAGAATGGCAACATCTTGTAAACTTACTTATCGAATGGCCCTCGTAATTTGTGTGTTGGCGCTGCACAGAACATATGCGTGAGGTTGATGAAGTGTTTCGGCCGGAGAATCTCGTGCAGTTTGACGACATTGTGCGGATATCAGCAAAACGTCACTTGCACACTGACGAGCTGAAGCAGCAGTTCCGACGGCTACTTGACATGCATGCCGACATGCAGCAAGACATCGACCTGTTGGACCGACGCTGGCAAGCACTCATGCGATATTCCAGCGAACATTACGGAAGACATCTTGTCTGACAGTGTTTATATTGCAGGTACATTGGGAGTTTAAAAACATGATGCATCAGTCCTGAAATATTCTGTTTTTGGGATCTGGTCAAATGTGAAATAACTCTGTGACACCATTCACTTGCTTATAACTTTGCTACCAGTTTCCCAATTTTTTTGTTATTTTTTAATTGATATCCATAGCTCCAAATTTGCAGTAGAACTATTGTTACAGATGCCATCAAAACTCAAAGGCTCTTCTACGATTTACACTATCTGGTAAAATATTTTGTTTAAAATATGGAACCAACTGAAAGCATGGTGTGTATGCACAGACGAGAATGTGATCACATATAGGGTGTAGTGGTTTTTATATATTAATATTTTGTTTGGCAGTTTAGTGATGTATTTAAGATGTAGTGGGTAGGGTCTTCATTCGTCATTTACACTGTGTCTCAAAAAAAAACATCCCTGACATTTTCGACCGTAACTTGAAAACCAATTATCAGATTTTGATAATTTTTGGTATGAATATTCCTGACACAACTTGCCATCAAATGACCATTCAGTTTACCACATCACCCAATGTTTGTTTTTGCACTACCTAGGGAAAACACAACCAGCAAAATATCACTTTTTTATCCAATGCGATATGATTACTTAATTAACATAATGCGTAAAAACATATTTTGTTTACATTTTTGACACTTTGGCTAACATTTCATCTAGTTGTCTATTTTTCAACTGCCTGTATTAACACTGCTTGAAGTGTTGGCCCACTATGCGAACACAGGCAAGGAGACGCCTTCTCCATTTATTGACAGCATTATCGATAGTGTTCTGCTCCAGACCAATCCAGGCTCTACCAATCGCTTCTTGACTTCACAAACATTCTTAAACTTTATCTGGCAGACACACTGCTGCATGACAGTCACACCTTGTAATAGACCGGCTGTTGGGGCCCACAGATTAGGATAGATGGAATTTACTAATGTTATTTCATTCATTTTAACCCATATTATGCTTGGTCTGATTTCCCCAGGTAGTGCAAAAGCAGACGTTGGGTGAAGTGGAAAGTAAAACACTTATTTAATAGCCAGTTGTGTGAGAAATATTTTTACCAAAAACTATTAAAACTGCTAATCATTCTTTAAGTTACAATCGATAATGTCGTGGATGCTTTTTCAGGTTTTCTGTTTATTTCAACACATATTTCGCTTGATCTGATTTCCCTAGGTAGTGCAGAAGCATACATTGGGTGAGGTGGGAAACTGAACGGTCATTTGATGGCAAGTTGTGTCAGGAATATTCATACGAAAAATTATCAAAATCTGATAATTGTTTTTCAAGTTACAATCGAAAATGTCAGGAATGTTTTTTTTGAGACACAGTGTAGTTCCAAATTTCTTGAGTACATCGGTGAAAAATTTTGAATATCGATCAACATTTGGCAGAGATATAAATAGGACTGGGTCTTTTGTGTTTTTGTGACTCACAATGTAAAGTAATTCAGTTTTTGTTTCGATGAGAAGCTGGGATCAAATTGTCCCCATACTCTGTAAATTGTTTAATATTGAAAAATGGTTTAAACTTATATAGACAAGACTTCGTGACTTTTAATATTATTTTATTGCCTTCAATCTGGCACTTTTACTTTATGTTTATGTTTATGCTGATAGGGGGCACTCCTATTGAGACGTTCTCGACACCCATCCATGCAATTGTGCGGGTCAACATGTCTAAGAAAATAGCTCCCGTCAGATTTGCTTGCTGAAATTGATTTTTTGCACATTTAGTTACATTTGATGATATTATGTCGAAAAGTGTTGAAGTACACATTTTCTGCCCTTCAGTGACCTGTTGCTATGGTAGCAACAAGCCCTTAGCAATAACCTTAATGTGGTATAACACAATTACTAAGTACTTTAATGGTTTAGGAATCGTGGTTATGGTAACCTATTCATATGCAATTCACTACATTAAATCCAACGACATTTGCTTCATATACCAACGGTTGCTATGGGCAATGATTTTGCATAGCAACAACCTATCGAGCAGATATATGGACGTGGAACCATTACCAAACTTTAGTTACCATGTGAAGTAAGATTAGTGGTTATAGTTTTGCATAGCATCCGTTGCTATGGACGCCACAATATTGATATTTTGCGCATGTTGTATAAATTGTGTTACCATGGCAACGATGGTTAATTATAGTTTTGCATAGCATCCGTTGCTATGGACGCCACAATATTGATATTTTGCGCATGTTGTATAAATTGTTACCATGGCAACAATGGTTAATTGTAATAAAATTTTTAAAAATTGGCATTCAACTATCCCTACTCTGAAAACACTCTGTTTGATACAAAGATCTTGAAGATATGTCTTATAAAAGCTTCAGTTACTTTCTGTTGTTATGACAACAAAAACTTCTTAGCAACAAAATTACTATGGCTACAACACAAATATTATGCGTTTTAATGTGCTAGCAATTCTGGCTATGGTGACCTATTCATATGCTATTTACTGCAGTGAATCAAGTGGTGTATGTTTCTTGAAATAAATGTGTAAAAGTTCAGAATAAAATGCCGAACGGTTGCTGAGAAAACAGCGAAAAACTTTAGGGGGCTACTTTTTGCCGCACCTGTAGAAATTGAAGTAGCAAATAATTTTCGAAAAAAATCCTGCATCAAGAACGTAAAGTTGTTTTAAGGCTTAGTGAAACGAATTGTTTCATTTAAGCACATACACAAAATTCGTCCCAAAAATACATTTGTTTAAAAGAGCCATAGCTTTGCTAGACATGTTAATTAATTAATATATTGTATCGTATCCTGGAGTCGATTGTAGCGTTCGATATAGCAGCGTCACTATATCGTGTATGTGACTGTACTCACTCTGGGAAATCGCTTTCTTTTACGACCGGAAGTCGGACGCTGGTTTTCGGCTATCGGCGGTACGGTCGGCTCGCCTTAGCAACAGCTGGGCTTCTTGTTCATGTTGACCTTAGTTTAGGAATAATGCGTGATCGTTTTTAGCTCGAGCTGTTTCGGGCAGAGAGCGTGGCTATAAGAAAAGTTACTGTATTCGCCTTATTCAGCTTCTTTTGATATCCACTATTATCCTTTGCGTTTTTGTGGGGCTGTAGCTATGGGACTAGCTAGGCCTAGTTGGCTGCATCATGAACAAGCTTAACTTAGTTAACTATGATCCAAATGATGGCGTTTGGACTGTTAGCAGTCTGGTGTCGAATGCCAGCGCGACTGGCGTCATTTACCTGACAGTATTAGACAATATCGTATGATTCAGTCAAACACCGACAGATAAGACGCCATATCTTTGCCGGTCGGTCTTCGTCAAAGCTTCTGATTTCACTAGTGTTAGGCCTACAACAGCTGCAATTTGTACGCTGACGTACTTAGGCCCTACATAGATTGTTAGGCCTCTAGTTCCAAGAAGAATTTTTGTACGAACAACAGTGACCAGACTTTTACTTCAGAAAGCCTATTTTATTGCTATTTGCTATGTAAAAGAGTTAGTGCCAGTAGTGGTAGGCCATTATAACAAGATACAAAATACAACGTTTGGAAAAATAATGTGCGTAGAGGCCTAACCCTGCAAGATTACTGTTGCATATTCTCAGGCCTGTATTTTGTTAGGCCTAGGTTATATACCTGCTTGATATTTAGCTACTACATGCTTGAGTTTCGGTCGAACTACTCGACCAATTAGGTCCATAAAGCCAGCTAATGAAACATTCGAATTTGGAGCTTAAGCCTAACTACTAACTTAACAATCTCAGTCAGCGTAGTCACTCAGAGAATTGTATTTGGCTAAAAACTCGCCGTGAGACTACACACATATCTGTGGCAACCTCATCACTTACATAAGTTACAGTGTGCCAGACTAAGTCGTGTATTTACGCAAGAAGCAAGCCACGTCACCAGCGAGCAACAAGTAGGCCTAAACAGGAAGTGTTTCTCGTTCAGCGAGCACGACTGCGACTGGCGACGCCATACAGTTAGTTGACTGCAGTCAATGACAGACCAGCTACTGAAAGACGGCGCACCTTGCCGCTGACAGCTGCGGTCTCTATGGACATTCACTGCTCTGCACAGCAATGGCCGCGCAGACTTTTTTGTCAGTGTAGAAGGGTGGCCAAGACATAACATAGCTGTCGGATCGCAGGCACTTGCAGTATCTGAATTGTAGTTCCTTTGCAATTTGCTAGCACGTAACAAGTTTGCACTCTAATAGGTTTTTATGTGTTCACGCATATTTGAAATAGAAACGTGGAAAAAACGACGCTGTTGCAAAATTTACTGCAGTGAATGAATCTAGCGAGTCATCATTTACTTACCATCCACGTATGATGTGTAAAACGCAAAGGAGGACCTGAGAAAACAAAGCTTGAGGTGAGGAAGACAGTCTATAGCCCCGAAGTACCGCTATTGCTACAGAGTCTAACAAGAAACCCCAGCTGTCGCTACGGAAGACGCGCTACAGTCCATACAAAATACAGTTCCTGTTGCAGTACTGACCTTCAAGGTCATCCAAGGTCGATGATTTCCATCTTATCTGCTAGCGTGTATGCACTACCTATTTGTGATTAATAGTAACCTTGCCTTATCTCTGACCGATTCCGAAATATGGCCAGTTATAGCTTAAAACTTTCCATCAAAAACTGCGGCCAAACCGCTGCAGATGGAGACATGGTTACTGTCGACAACCTATAGGAAGTCGCCAACGCCCCATCCGATGGTACTATCGCCGACCCGTACGACTTACCGTTTAGCCACAATACATCCGTGACAGACGGACGTAAGATAGGCTCTACAGCATAGCTGCAGCGCGTCAAAAACGTTTTGACTGCAGATTAAAAACCTTTTATAAGGACTGATTAAGACTTAACACTTTAGACACTGCAGGCTGCACTGACTTTGAACCAGAAACTTACTGCACTGACTTCTTGTGCTAATAGTAAAATATTAGAAACTGTCGTAGATATCAAACTTAATATATAGGATTACGTATGATTCGAACCAGGATTCAGAGACCAAGAATCCATACTGAATTGCCACCAAAATCTGAGTTGTTGGTTCACGGGCCACTTTCCACCTTCAGTAAACTAACTTGCTTAGATATACTGCAATGTGTCAATGTATCACTGCACGCTTTATTTCCTTCTTCTAACCTCATGGTGGAGTATTCTGGATGATCCTGAATACATCAAAAGATCCGGACCGAAATCTAATCACTTTGTTTCTCGGCCATGACCAACTTTTCCAGAAATGTCATCAAAATCTGATCATACAAGCCTTATTGAATTTTCATAACATTTCGAGTTATCTTGCAGTAGATAAAAATGAATTGATCGACAGACCCGAAAACATACGCTTTGCCGTTCGCCGGTGGAGGCAATAAAACGTCGTGATAATTATGTTGTGTAGTCGTTAACTGTAACTTACCTGCATTTCGTGTGTTTCATGTTTCTGGCATGTCATCCGTTGACCCACGGACGTCAATGCGCTCTGCGATCATTCGAGTTGTCTGGTTCAGTTCGCTCGTCTTACTGTAGGTTTTTTATACCGACGCTTCAGTGTCGCTGCTCAGACATGTCAAACACATTATGTAAGTCTGTCAGCCAAGCATATTGTTTCAATGATCGTTTTACTGGTTCAGTGCATGCATGACTGTGTCGCCTCTATGAGGCATCGCGAAGATAATCACCGTGGCTACGCGATTGTGTGATGCGCCGGGGATTCGTGTTTTACGTTTGCTCACGAATATTGTGAAATTTTTTTTTATTTGCTTGCGCTACTCATTTTTAAAAGATTTTTCTTGTTTGGCCACGTGCAGTAGACAGAGCTAGTTTGTCTTTCTGGCATTTCGCTGTAAGTCTTTGACTAGCTTTCTCCGTCGAATCATTTACAGTAAAGTTGGATGGGAGAAAATTCAAAATTGATGTGATTATTCTCAGGGCCGTTGTGTTAATTTTTTTCAGTTTAAAAGGTCAAAGGTAAAGGTTATGATTATAGAGTTACATTTTACGTCTGTGTTTACGTTTGCGTTACGCAGTACCGTTATATATAGCTATAGGCAGACGGCTGCATATTACGACATTTTTAGTATTTAGGATAATATTTTATCCTACACCACCTTTGTCATACAATCTACACAGTGTCTCAATAAAAAACGTGCCTTTTTTACTTTTTGTCTAACTTCGTAAAACATTGGTCGATTTTGATAATTTTTAACAAGCAACATCAGAAAGAAACTTGACGTAAATCACTGCAGCTTAGTTCACCTCACCAAATAAATGTCTCTCAGTACCATGTGAAATGCAGATGTCGTAGTTTGGCCGTTTACAACAAGGAATTCATACTGAGGAGTGCATGCGTTGGCTCAGAAAATTACTGAAACCACAAAATCATTGAAAATCTGTTACATATTTAACACTAATCGTATTCATTTTAAAAGTATACGTCAACGAACTGAAATGGCGCATCAACAGCGAGTGAGCCCCTCTGGGTCGTGCGTTATTGAACGTGCTGTTGGCGAGTCGTGTTAACGTCTACCGCTTGTGTTCGTGCTGAAGGAGGACATTTTGAGCACATGCAGTAATAAAAATAATGTGATGTAACACGTAAGACTTTTTGAAAAATAATAACTGTTACTCATGTTTGTTGCTATTCAATTAATCATTTCTAAGCCAATGCATGCGCTACCCAGTATGAATTCATTGTTGTAAATGGCCACATTACTATACTTCTAAATTTCACAAAGTAGTGTAGCAACAGTATTAAAGTGGGGTGGGCTAAACTATAATAATTTATTTTAAGTTTTTTATGATGTTCTATGCCAAAAAATATCAAAATCGGCTATTGTTTTATGGAGTTATTCAAAAAAATAAAAGTGGCACTTTTATAGAGACGCGATGTACAATCCTTGCACTAATGGAAATACTAAATAACATTTTATCACCATTTAGACAGACATGAATTTATTATTAGTATATATCTTGATTTAAAAAAGCGTTTGACACTGTTAATCATAATATTTTACTGTATAAATTACAAAATTATGGTGCGAGAAGCATTGTGAACCAGTGGTTCAAAAGTTACCCGAGTGGAAGAAAACAGATCACATCCAAAAAGATAGTTGTTTGGATATTGGCTCTATAACAATAAGTGTTCCTCAAGTTCAGTTCTTGGACCAGTATTATTTCTTTTCTATATAAATGATATTATGTAGTGCCATTCTTAACGTCAAAATAGAACTTTTTTGCAAATGATTCAAACCTATTCTTATATGATACATAGAGCAAATCAAAGTTTGATATATTCATCCAAATGGTTTCTGGCTAATAGGTTAAGTTTGAGCATAGATAAAACGTGTTACAGCATTTTTGGTAGTCAGCATAATGACTCCTTCACACCTTATGTCCAAGTCGAAATAAACGGTAAACCAATACAAAAAATTGAATGTTGCAAATATTTTGGTATATACATTGATAATAATCTTTCTTGGCAAAAACATATAAATCATGTTTATAAAAAACTAATAAAATTTACCAGTATATTTTATAAAATACGAAGTAAGTAGAATAACGATATATTTAAATTACTTTGTTATGCATTTGTTTATCCACATCTGCTTTGTGGAATATAAATCGATGGTAATACTCGCTATAGTTTTATTAATAAATTAGAAAAACTAAATAACAAGATTCTTAGAATATTACAAAATAAATTTTAAGTACCCACAGCATAGAATTATATAAGTATTTTAATACATTACCAGTAACAGATTTGCATTTATATCACATATTGCTATTTGTACACTAATTTATTCACCCCAGAAAAAAATTTACCTAACATTTTTGCAAGCAGAAGTGTCTGTTGCAAATATTTTGGTATATACATTGATAATAATCTTTCTTGGCAAAAACATATAAATCATGTTTATAAAAAAAACTAATAAAATTAACCAGTATATTTTATAAAATACGAAGTAAGTAGAATAACGATATATTTAAATTACTTTGTTGTGCATTTGTTTATCCACATCTGCTTTGCGGAATATAAATCTATGGTAATACTCGCTATAGTTTTATTAATAAATTAGAAAAACTAAATAACAAGATTCTTAAAATAACACAAAATAAATTTTTAAGTACCCACAGCATAGAATTATATAAGTATTTTAATACATTACCAGTAACAGATTTGCATTTATATCAAATATTGCTATTTGTACACTAATTTATTCACCCCAGAAAAAAATTTACTTAACATTTTTGCAACTTACTTCACTGAAAATAGTCTCATTTATAACTATAATACAAAAAAAGCAAAAAAAATTACATGTTAGGTCAGTTCAGTCTCAGTTTGGAAAAAAATCAATTGCATATAAAGGAAGTATTTTATGAAGTAATTTACCTGATAATTTGAAATTAACACACTCAACATCTGAATTCAAAAAAACCTACGCCATCTTTTATACTTTAGGTAGGCCCATTTAGGTTACATTTTACTGCTCTGTGTTTTGTACGTATTGTGTTATCATGTTATTGTGTGAATGATAGACATTTTATTGTCTGTGTGAGTGCACCGATTTTTTTTCTTTTTTTCTTTTGTTTATTATTGTGTATTATTATATTAATATTGTAAAATTTATTGAAACAATGGGTGGCCAGCATTTGATGGGTAGATACCCTTCTGGCTACCTTCTTATGTCATTTACTATAGTGTATGGTTAT
>Ga0209367_1005689_pt1 | contig 17264 bp, 3 predicted proteins | sample WorMetLIZISLAND2_FD_187412 | JGI IMG/M metagenome (GOLD analysis project Ga0209367, IMG submission 187412) | Marine gutless worms symbiont microbial communities from Max Planck institute for Marine Microbiology, Germany - Olavius geniculatus... ... | reverse complement strand
GTGGAATGCACACCGGGTTTGGACCCTTTGGTCGACGCTAGTCCGCCGACCCCCTCCCCTCCCCTCGTGGAACTAACATTAATACTAAGCTGGTCGTCGAAATTTAGACCGACGACCACTCCCCCCGTTTCGGTACAAGCAAGATGTGCTCTTGCATGTAGTGTGAGCGACCATTTCAGTCAGTCAGCTGTTGAAAATTTGACATTATTTAGACATTGTCGTCAAACGTTGACCATTTTTGTTTGGTCGTGCGATAGTCTTGAGTGACAGCTAGTGTTGATAGACCTTATCGATAATCATCGCAGTCAACCACTGCGATTTTCTTCAACCGGAAGTCGCTTGTTTGTTGCGTCAAACTGTTCCGATGAACTGACTACTGGTTCTGAATATTGTTTGCTGAAATCAAAAAACTTTGTTATCTTGCTGACGATCTTAATTATTGTTTGGCCAGATGTGAAGAGATGCAGTAAATTTCTAGTTCTTGTTTACTTTTAGTTTATCCCATCAATAGCGGGTTTACTGCTTTGACTTGTTGTCAAATTGATGTATCTTCCCTAGGTCTCCTAAGTTTTGTTTCAGTTCTTAGTTCTTAGTTGGGTGGTGGACTGGCTAAGTTAAGATTCCCTGTAGCTGTCCAGACGCTCCCGCTAATGCGGACGGACCGGGGAACGGTAGGAACGGCCGGTCCATTTCCGGTTTTTGCCCCTTGTAATCACCCGTCAGATAGCGTACAGTTAAGGCCCATAGCATTGCAGTGTGATGGATGATCATCCATATTACTTGCAGCAGCACCCACTTTTGGTCTCAGTTTCTGATCAAAGTCTGTTCACAGTAGCAACATCTACCATCTCAGTTTCTAGCATTAGTAAACATCCAGTTCCTAATATGGCCGACCTGGCCAGGAGTAATAGTTCAGTCTGAGTTCCTACATTTACACAAGAAATTTGAGCAAAGCTCACTAGACGCGCGAAAGCCTATAGCATTTCCAGTTCAGTAGTTATAGTTTCAAAAATCGCATATCATTTGGACTCGGCCCATCAGGACCATAGTACACTTCGGCCATAGGCGCGTTGGCGACGGTGGCGCCTCCTTGTGAATGATATAGACTTGTGCAGCCCGATATCGCGAAAAAATCCATAAAACCTCCTATTTTGGCGTTCAAGGTCATCCAAGGTCATTGAATTCAGCGGCAATCGAAAGCCAGTGTACGACTTCATATTAGTGATTAATAGTAACCTAAGCCTTATCTCGCACCGTTACTGAGATACAGCGAGTTATTGGCCGAAAATCGCAAATTTGGACCACCCCCTCTCATTTACCTCCCTCGTTCGGGGTGACCCCCTTCGAATTTATGGAAAAGCTTTATGGTTCCTGAAACTAGAGTCTTCCAGGTAGCCGATGGTGAAGATTTGGACATCCAAGCTTAAACCGTTTTTGCCTGATCCACCCGTGTGACAGACGGACGGACGGATGGACGTACGTACGGACAGACGGACAGAATTGCGATAGCTAAGACGCACTGAAAGCATAGCTGCTTTCGCGCGTAAAAACTATTAACAGGCTACAGACATATCTATTTATGGATCTGACAATGCTTCATCTAATTCCTGAATTGCCGACCCTCCCCTTCCTCACCAAACAGTGATAGTGTTTCACAAATTGCCAGGCAGTACGATCGGCTATCCTAGCAACGGGGACAGAAATGTTGGTTTTAATTAGTCAAGATCAAGACCTGATAACCTGTGTGGCAACGATGTACTTCTATGGTGCTATCTTGGCTGCTTTGTCACAGGGCATTTTGTTGTTACGACTCTTTGCAGATGTTTATGTCTGGTTTGAAACATAACCAGTGAATACAGCTAGACACATACGGTATATTATCAAGTTGAAAATAACAAATAAATGTTCGATATCAATGGCATAGTTATGTCATTGATAAAGAAATATGTTATTCAGCAGAGATACAGAATAAAATTAATTAATAATACTCATTATACACTACTAACTATTAACAGCACTAGTTGGCACAATCAGTATACAGACCTGAACACACAAAAAACAGGTTAGACCTTACATTTGGCATCTAAATGTTTAATCACAATATACATGATAAACATAATCATTACAAGATCAATATATTATATCATAACACACACAATAATTAATATGACTAATAACTACAAGTTTGCATGTTGGCACAACGATCAAGAACACTTGAAAAAAGAATCAGCTTAGCAAATATTTCAGTATACAGCAATATAATATACTAACTGTTAGGCCTACTAATTATATTTAGCATTCAAACGTTTAATCACGAGAAACACAACAGACATAACTGGAAGCAATCAGACATCTCAAACCTTGCTGCATGCTACTTATTATAACATGCACTAGTAACAAGCTTTTTCATGGTGTCAATATTGATGACCTTGAATGACCTTGAATTCTCAAAATATAGGTTTTAGTGTTTTTTTGATTTTGCTGCAAGGCACACATAAAGAGTGTAAATTGTGCAGAAATGGCTGGAGAATGGAGATGGACCAAGACAACCTGTGAACAGGAACTGCTAAGGCTGTTGCATATCTCATGAGCTTTGCTCAAATTACTTGTTCTTTTTTTATAATTCACTCAAAATGGTGATCAATTTACACAAAACTTTTACCAGTTGTAGCAGAAAAAATACTAATCCAAAATACTTCAACAAAATGCGGTCGTTGGTTACATATTCTTTGCTAGTCGAGACGTAACTACGATGTCATAATGTGTCGTGAGTACAAGCTTGCTCGTTTCAACTGGTGCTGTCAGTTGCTGAATAGCTACCCTGCTTCAATGAAGAATTTCATCTGGTTCACTTATGACAAACTGTTAAAGTTTCACAATTGCAGCTACAAAAATCCCCGCAAAAATCACTTTTTCACGCACATGTGGGGATAGCTTGACATTTGCAGCTTTTAGCACTACATGGCATCGGCGCAAGGAAATTGTGTGATGGTTGAGTTTCTAGCTCGCAAGACACCAGATTTCATGCCCCCATGTTGCTTAGTGCTGACACAATTAACATTTTTTATCAGCAAACCAGATTAAGTTCACCATCGAAACAGGGTAGCAATTAACAGCACCAGTTGAAACAAGCAAGCTTGTACTCACGACACATTATGACGTCATCGTTACGTCACGACTAGCAAAAAATGTTTAATCAACAGCCACATTTTGTTGAAATATTTTGAATTAGTATTTCTTCAGCTGCAACTAGTAAAAATTTTAAGGTAAATTAATATCATTTGAGTGAATTATGAAAAATAGAAAAGGGGTAGTTTTTTTTATGAAACACCATGTAGTACATAGCTGACCCCCAGTACATAATTTGACCCCCAACCATCCCCCCGGCAGTTCCAACACTGCCTATAGGTTACACAACAGTTAAAAGTTACATGGTCGGCACAGTCAACTGGCAAAGCGGTAAACTAAGTGGCATCTGTCATGATCAATAAGCAGCAGCCGTCCTTAGGCCATGTAACAAGTCTCAACCACCCATACATCCCGTATGGTACTCTAGCTCGAAAACTAAAAATTGCCAAAATACAAAAAAATAGAAGTAAACGTTATACAGAACAGGAGTAAATGGTGCACCATTTTTCAGTGCAAAAAATCAAATGTCATCGTTAAGGCTAGTGTTGCTGACATCTTCTCTAGCTCTGTGGGTAAATCTGGAATACCCTGCTCTCTACAATAAGAAAAATTATTCCAAGGGAGAGAGGGTAATTGATTCACGGTACTGTGAGAACAGAGCAGGTTCAGTGCTGGCTGCTGAAGACGGACGTGAACTGGACACTGCTTCTACTGTCACGACTGCATGTAGTAGAGTAGTCCTGATAAACAGCTGCTACTTCACTCATGTCTTCTATGAAATTCTTCACCTACATGCATCAATCAACATGAACCAAAGTAATTCGATGAAATGCAAAATCACTGATCAATGAAGCCCTACGGTGAATGATGAACAGGCAATTTCAAGTTTCAAATTTCAATTTTCTCATCTAACACAATAGCTGCATTTTTGATGCATAATGCGTTAGTGTTAGTTCATAGATATATTATATAAGTAGAATTTTAATAGTTTTAGTTTTAATAGTTTTAGCTAATAGTTTTAGTTTCTGCTGATGGCACGGCCACGAAAAATTTGTAAGAGCTAGCAGAAATCAAAACTATCAGCAAAAACTATTAAAACTATTAAAAGTATTGGGTCAACATGCATAAATTAGTGTAATTATAATATATAAACTAACAGTAATGCATTAAGCATCAAAAACGCAGCAAATGTGTCTTTAGACCTCATGAGTGTACCTGCAAAATGCCATCTAAATCAGTCAAACGATTTAAGCAGGGTGCACAAATGTGACAAACGACAAAAATCTACATGACAAATGACAGACAAGACGACAAACGACTGAGACAGATCAAGGTTTCATTGCAAGTATTTCGCTTGTGGTGAATATTTAGCTGCTGCCTCTGTGGTTTTTGTGTCGGTTCAAGAGCCAGGACATTATTCATTATAGCTATAGTTGATGGCTTCACGTGCACTCAACGCAACAAACGCAATAGAGGCAAAGACCGTTTCTATCCTTGCGTTTCAACCGGTGCATCAGCTGCTATAAGCCCACATATGTTTGCGTTAGTTGTACTTTGTTCAACTTTGTTGCAACTTGCATTACCGTATGTATTTTGGTTGCATGCTTTGCACTGGATGGAAATCACACTTAACACGCATTACACACTCTTTGGGAAATAAGCTGATGTGGTTAGTTATTCTTCGTTGTTGTTTTGAAACTTTCTGAATAATAGAAATAAAACCATATAATGTTGAATTCAGTGAATAAAACTGTCTCGTCGTGGTGAAATTTGACGTTAGTGTTTATTCTGTGGATGACTGATGTAGGCAATTAAACGTGGATTATGGCTACCATTTAGTTTTGCATGATTTGTTGGGCGAGAATTAAGGTTAGAGTGAGGGCTAGGATCAGTGATGAGCTTGGAGTCGGTACTGTGTGTATGTAAGAGGCCAGCAGTGGAGGCAAGCCTGCACACAGCCATTGTCTGTAGGCAAATGTGCTGTAGGGTTACGTTAGCCTGGCATCAATACCGTCCACCTGTCGAATGCAGTTTCCACAGAGTCTCCCATTGATCTGAAAAACCCTACATTTTTTCAGGTTTAAAAAACTTTAAAATTCTCAAAAGTCCTATTTTAGGTTTATATGTGTTGTGAAATTTAAACAAAAATATGCCAACAAAGTATAAGGCCGCTGGAAATTAACTGTCTTTGGGGCGGACAAATAATGCACTTGTGCTTGAAGATCCTTTTACGTTGGCCTTAGGTATTATTAAACAGAGCATCTTACTATTACAAAACGTGTCTAATCTATATTTAGATCATGTATCATGTTATTTCATAAATTTACATATCTGACACTGAGTGACAACATTTTTAAAATCATAACATCTGAGAGTGGCTAATTTCATGCTTTTTGTTCTTGGATCCATATGTCCCTTAAGAAAATGATGTTAATTCAGTTTATGAACACACCCTTAACATTAACAGCTTACTTTCAGCAGTCACGTGACATTGTTTATTTTCAGTCAGTGCGTTAATTTGTTGTATAGAGACAATTAGGTGTTTTATTATTGTGTAGTAAGTTCATGACGTCGTTTTATTATATGATTAAACACTATTGTTTACTGTAATTTTAATTGCATTGCTTTTGTACATTTACGCATGTTCAATGAGGAGTAAATTATTCTTATGATATTTATCCTCTGCCCACCACGGCTAGTAGAACTTAGCTATGGCAGGCTTGGCATGAGAGCATTAACTGTAGCGGGACATCACTGATAGATCAAGCTTTTTTTGAATGCACCAGTAAATAGTAATGTACTTTTAGCCGGACGATATGTGTGATTTTTTGCATGTTATTGTGAGATGTTGCCATTTTGTAGGCTTGACTGAGTTGACGGCAAAATGAAGTTGGAGCAGTTGAAGAAAGCTGTTGTTGATGGTGATCTTGACAAAGTAAAGACATTGTTTAAGCAACTAAGCGTTGATGTCAATACAGTGATATGTTGTAGTGAGACTGCTTTGCACATTGCATCTCAACACGGGCACGTTAAAGTGGCAAAATATTTGCTCAAAAATGGTGCTCTTGTCAATAAGCTGAACTCCTCTAACCAGTCCACTTTGTACTCTGCATGTGTAAATGGACATGTTAAAATGGCCCGGTATCTGCTGGACAATGATGTTCTGATGAATGTAGGGGAGAACCCTCTCACTGCAGCAGTGCAGAATAACCGCTATGATTGTGTCAAACTGCTGTTAGAGCACCATGCCAACGCTGACTGCTGTAACTCAGCAGGTGAATCACCACTGAGTATTGCCCTGCAAAGGCCTCGTTACTCTCGAAGGCATCAAGAACATGAACATGAGCTTAAAGTAAAGCTGATTCTGTTGCTGTTGCAGTATCATGCTACACTGTTGCCATCACTCAAGCACATCTCGAGTGAACTGTTGATGAATGCTGAAGCGCAGCATGCAAAAGCAATTCAAAGACTGATCGATGCAAACTTTATTGATTTGAAGTGCGAGGCTGCATATTTTGCAGCATTCAACTATGCATTCACACATGGCCCAATGGAGCTGGCAGAAAAGGTGATATCGAATGGTGATTATTCAAAAATTAAACAGCTTCACACTAAAGCTCTTTACTACAGTGCCAAAAATAACTGGCCCCGTATTCTGTTAAAACAGTTAGTGGAAAGATCTGATATCAATGCACTGACATACGGCCAAACTCCACTGTATGCTGCTTGTGAAGAAGGACATGAGTTTATTGTGAGCTTATTGCTCAAAAATGGCGCTGATCCGAACATTCAAAATAATTCAGCAGAAATGCCATTTTCGCCTGGGATTACATATGTATATCGATTTGTAAAAGATTTTGTGTGTCCTGCATTTGTATCTACAGTCGTGAAAAATCTCACATTTCCGCTTCATGTTGCTGTTCATCATGGAAGTGCAAACATTGTTGAAATGCTGCTGAAAAGCGGTGCATTGTTGAATCCACCTGGAGAGCCCCTGCTGCACATTGCTTGTAGTGATGCTAGTGAGTGCAAGACTACAGATGAAGTTGCAGAAACAAGATCCGTGGTAAACAAGCTATCAGTAATCAGAATGCTGCTGCAGCAAGGAGTGGATGCAAATGCTATTTCTGACAAAGGTGATACAGCTCTATATCGTGCCTGTAAAAGTCAGCAGCTAGATGTTGCTCTGATCTTGCTGGGAATTGGTGCTGATGCCAATTTGACGTCAAACAAACTCTATCCTCTCATTGCTGCTTCTGAGGCTGGCAATGCCGAGCTGGTCGATCTGCTTGTCACAGCAGGAGCCGATGTGAAATGTGTAACTCGAGACAATGAAACATGTCTTCATGCCATTGTTTCTTTCTCTCGCAGCAAAGCTGCTATGTGGAAGACTGCTGGTGAGGGTGAAACAAGTCCCATGGAACACAATGTCATGCCATCTATTGTGAAACTGTTACTGCGGCAAGGAGTGGATGTAAATGCTATTTCAGGCCATGGAGACACAGCTCTGTATCGTGCTTGTATGAGTCAACAGTTGGAGGTTGTTCAGATTTTGCTGGAAGGTGGGGCTGATGTCAATCTGACGTCCAACAAACTCTATCCTTTAATGGCGGCTTGTGAGGTTGGCAATGCGGAGATTATCCATTTGCTTGTGAAAGCAGGAACAGATATGAAGTGCAGTAATGGCAAGAATGAAACCTCTCTTCATGCTGCTGTTAATGCCTGTGCATCAATGATGGACCCTAGGAAGTTAGATGCACATCGCATTCAACGCCAGGAAGTGGTGAAACGCTACATGCTAGTGGCTGAAATGCTTTTGTCAGCTGGTGTCGACATCAACCAAGTGGACAGAAGTGGTGCGTCTGCATTGTATTTGGCATGTGTCATAGGTGAGACTGAGTTTGTTAAACTGCTGCTGAGCCATGGTGCTGACCCAAATACGAGATCGGGCATGTATGCAATACTTGCAGCATGCAGAGATTGTCATTATGATGTTGTGAAACTGCTGCTGGACTACAATGCAGATGTAGCTGTTTTTGATGACAGGGGCAACACTGCTTTGCATTGTGTGCTGAAGAATGATAAATCTCAACAAAAACAAGCTGAGCTGATCGAGCTACTGCTTGATCAAGGTGCTAACGTTAATGAGGTACCTAATGGCGGAGAAACACCTTTTTACATCGCCTGCCAACAAGGCCTGGAGTCAGTAGCTAAGAAGATGTTAGAATGTGGCGCAAAGGTGAATGGGAGAAGTGATGATAAACTTCCGTTGAAGATTGCATGCAAGAATGAACATGAATCAGTGATCCAGCTGCTGCTGACCAATGGTGCCAATCCAAATTTGAAGGTAACATCATTAGCATGTGATAATTCTGAAGAATTTTATGACACATCTGATGACGAAACTTCTTTCCACATTGCCTGCTCAAAAGGTTTGGAGTCAGTAGCTAAGACGATGTTAGAATATGGTGCAGATGTGAATGGGAACAGTGTGGAGTTTCTGCCACTGAATGCTGCATGCAAAAACGGACATATTCCAGTAGTACAGTTGTTGCTTACCAACGGTGCTAATCCAGATTTAAAGGAAATCTCGTATTATGATCCTGATGATTGTGATCATGAAATCAGTTATCCGCTGTGTACTGCAGCCGCTGGTGACAAGGTTGCAATTGTGGAGTTGCTGCTGAAACATGGTGCCAATGCAGACATTGATCAGTGCTCTCCACTATGTGATGCTATCAAAAGAATGATCGCTGAAGTCAACGATTTTACTTGCCACTCAACAATAATGGACAAAACGTTGTCAACCATACGTTTGCTGTTGCAACATGGAGCTAATGTTAACACACTGATGCGTAATGGCAAGACACCACTCAATGTAATTGTTAATGTTAACACTATTGCTGATGGCGGAAAGTATGTTGATAAATTACTGCAGTTAATGGTGAAATATGGTGCAGTGTTGCAAGACTTTTATGATGACAATGATGACGACGATGATGATTACTCTCAACCAGAAGACCCAAATGTACTGAAGGCTTTGGCTACTTTTGCCTGGCAACACAAGTTCATAGTAGACGTGTTTCGGGCTGGAGCCGAATTTCAGCTTCTTGCACGTTGTTGCAATGCTGTGGCATGTTCTCCAAGAGCAAAGTCCATTGATCTGTGCCAGGCGGCTGTCCTAGCTGGCTACAGACCCAGTGTAGAAGAACTACACAATTTACAGTTGGAAGCAGATAGACGTGGACGTCATGGATGCAGTACCGTGTCTGGTGCTCTGACCCAGCAGCTCGTGAATTGGCTGAATGAGGACAGAGAACAAGTTCCGAGTCTACGACGTCAATGCCGCATTGCCATCAGACGACAGTGTTCAGTTGCAGCTAATTTCAAAACTGTACTTCCGGCAGTTGAGCAGATGGCCAAGCAGCTTCATTTGCCACGTATCGTGAAAGAGTACCTGCAGTTTGATGGTCCATTGAATGAGGTAGATTTCAGCACCACAGATCAGTTGTTATCGTTTTCACCATTTGAGTCAACCACATCCAAGGACAGTGACAGTGATGACAGTGAATGGTGCAGTGTTTTTCAACCTTTTTGATGCTGCGGAACCCCACACAAGCGTGAAGGTCACTCACGGAATCCCATGCGCATTGATTCGTGAGTCCAGCAGAGTACAGGCCTACGGGCGAAGTGGAAGTTTCAGGGTGTCTGGGGACAGAGGCAGAGAATCTGTGGGGGTCTGAAAGCAAAGCCCAAAAAAGCTGACGATAATTAAAGCAGCAGGCAAAATAGGTGTAACATTTAATGACTGCATGAGAGATGATATTTTTTTGCAAAATTATTTTGTTTCACCGGCAGACAGCAGTAAGATATTGTATTTAACCAAAAACACCCTACGAGGGCGGCCCCCAAAATTAGGCCTACCACCGGATCTTTTACGTTTTAAGGCCCACAGACAGCTAAGGGGGTCTGGATCTCCCAGCTAGTTATGCTGATGCGCGAGGCTTTTTATAATTTTTAAACAAAATGTTTCAAAAAATGATTTTTTTCAATAAATGAACACATGATTTCTTTACAATGAGACTAAGTACGTTAAGCCTAGTGTTCAGTATTCAATAGTTTTCAAATATTATAACATTGTTCACAAAAAAGAAAAATATTCAACACTATATGCAAAAGTAGACGGCTAGAAGCGCAAATTTTGAACTAGGTATTTGGTGCTTATTGCTTCCATGGCTTGGTCTGACGTAATTTTTCACGCTAAGTTAATTTTATTGTTTACTGACCATGCAGCCGCGGAACCCTTGGCAGATGCTCGCGGAACCCTTGGGTTCCACGGAACCTCGGTTGAAAATCACTGGACTGGTGATTGCAGTGGCTTCTATCCCTGTACCTGGTGGGCGCAGCTTGCAGCCAGTGAAAAATGGGGGAAGTTTTTCACCGGTTGGGCAATCTACACCCTTAACAATACCTGCTGTATTTTTTACTGGGCAATTAACACCCTTAACAAAACTTCCCCCTAGAGAAAGGAAAAAAGCCCAAGTTGGAGGGGGAACTTGAGTCCAAAAGTGGGGGGAACCTGAGGCCAAATGTGGGGGGGAAGTTGCACCCAATTTTGATTCTAGATTTGGGGGGATAGAAGCCACTGGGTGATTGCCTGTGTCTTTGTTTCTATGTTTTGCTCAAGTTGTCCTTCCTTAACTACACTGTGTCTCAAAAAAGTTCACCTTTTTTTGTGACATCTTTGTCAGATTTCATCCGATTTTGCTAATTTTTGGCAAAAACATGAACCAGGAAATTTGAAACAAAAACATGCACACGGACTACTGAAATCTCATTCTGTATGTACGTACTTTACCTTTTAAAAACTAGCGACGCATAATGCGCACTGTGACGTCAGCCACTCCACGTTCATGGTCACTGAACTGAAATCTCACAACTTCTTTAAAAGTTTATTTGAAGTTGTAACATTCCAACCTTTAGCAGAACATTTACACATTAATTTTTCGCTCTGCAAAACTTTCAAGTTTACATTAATTTTCTATCAAATTTATGCGACCTTAGCAGTGCCTGATTGCTGCATGATCTCATCTGGTCTATATATATATATATATATATACTGTAATTAGCTTCTGTTCTGTTAAGACCCAACCCTATGCTACCAACTTAGCAGCCAAACCACATTTTTATAACAGCAGCTGTAAAACCACCTTAAATCTTTATGGCTAGCGAAACAACCACCAGTAAAAAACGTCATTCTAGCTGCCTTAGCAAATGCTAGTCGTCTTTGTGACACATTTGATACTGGTAATATTGGTGTGACAGGTGATTTTATGTGCACAACAGTAGTGTTATACTGGGTTAAAGAGACTAGCAATAAACATAGTAACTGCTGCGATTCTCAGGTCCAAAATTTCTTTCTCAGTCCCTGTTTTCTGGTTTAGCCAAAGAACAATTATAAATTTGGTGAACTGCAAAAATTTACAGCCACAAACTAGCTTAGCTGCAGTTATTTTTCTAGCTTACCTTAAAGTAGCCAAAAGTAATTACTAACAGCCATTAATGTGAACAATTTGGCTTGGGGTCTAGTCCTGTTTTAATATTGTTTGGCTTACAGTAGTAAGTTAAGTGGTGAATTTGTATACATTTCACATATCCAGATTTCACCAAGTATAGTTGGACAGTACCATCATGGATGGTATGGGGGTATGCCCTAAATTTTAGCTTGTTGGAAAATTTTCTTTAAAAAATATAAAACTTTGTGCCAGAAGTCTGCCATTTTGGGGAAATTCAGGAGCAAAATTGTATTGTGAACACCTGTAACTCTTCTGTTGGAAAGTTGCCAGTGTCTGTTGTTATCTCATAAAACCCATAGCACCTTTAGACCTAGACATCTTTCGAACTGTTTTCAGCATTGTTTAGTTTGAATTTTCATGACTTGACGAGCTACATTACCGGTGTACTGGACGTTTTGTAAAGTGTTTATATTGCATCAGTTGTTATGTAGAAGCTGATGTTTCTAGTGGTGACATTTTGTAGTTTGCTTCACAATGCTGTTTGTGCTTGAACATATTTGCTGTTTTTGAATCCTGTTTTACAAGTGGTGTAGCCAGGCTCCAATGTCAGGGTAGACGGATGGACTTTTTGTATCCTGGACTATTTGTACCATTTGTGCCTGTGTAATTTTAGAGTTTAGCAGCAGTGTGCAACAGCTTGCAGGCTGAGATCTCTTATTGTGTCTCCAGAGTCCAGAGCTGAATAATTTAATTAATTAAATTTTACTAAAATTACAAAGTTTAGGATGTAGCTTGACTTCTGAGTCCATGTAACCACGTAACTAGCTTGGTAACTGAAAAGTTGGATTAATGCTCTAGAGCTGCAACCGCAGTATAATTATTCATCCCTCAAATAACAGAAGTTCAATTTTGACATGCCGCATGTGATAATAAATTAATGGTACGAATAGTCCATGGTACAAAAAGTCCAAAAAGACGTGGGTCGTTGCGAGCGTGCAGTGCTTGAGCTATAATGGGATTCTGCCATGTGCGAAATCATTTGTGTTAAATTGCTCCGATAAGATTTCATAATATGACTTGTATATAAGCATACATTTCATCACGGTTATTACGTGAGTGTAACGAAACACAATACACTCTGGACCGTATTGAAAGATGACTGCAATTGACAGTGTGTTCTGCACGGAACGTGAATTTTAGAAACATCACACTTGCCTGCATTGAGATTAGGAGCAGTTATAACACTGCAGACAATGTTGTGAGAGGAGATAGGCAGACGAAGTATGTCGTAAAGTGAAAGTACTACAATACCTTGATGAGCTTTTTACAGGTGTCATCGACATCAGCACATGCCTCATAGCAGTAACCATCATGGTCGGCGTTATGATGTGCATCATCGCGAGCTGTGATCATCAGCTGATAATGCGTTCTCATCATCTGATAGATGTTGTGAATCGCTCTGCAGACACAATACATAATAATGATTAGTTTTTCTTGAGACGCAGTTGTACATACATGATCATATCAGCCACAGGGCCATGAACTGAGTGCAGTTGTCGCATGCTGTTAGCTTACGCTGTACTGGTGGCTCTGTGGCACGGGTTTGAAGCCAGCATTTTCAAGGTCAAGTCCAAGGCCAGGGATCTTCAAGGCCAAAGCCAGTGGTCTTCAAGGCCAAGGCAACTAACTAAGTACGTAAGTAAAGTAAGGATGAGAATTTTATACTGCACATCAAAAGTCAGCTTAATCTTATTCAAACTACGATGAACCGTAGAAATGCTCATACAAACACAATTTCAATGTTTCAGTGGATATGTCATACAAATACCAAAAAACATCGCACAGAGCACATTCATTACAAGTGACTAGAAGCCAAGGTGTCGAGGTCAAGGCCGCATTTTTTTGTCCTCGAGGTCCCCATCCCTGTGTAATTGCAGTGTTGGACTTGTGATCAAGTGGTCGCGGGTTTGTCTCCAGTTGAGTTGCCATCAAGTGGTTACTACTTAGACGAGTGGCTGTCTGAGGACAGGTAAACCATATCTGTATATTACTAACACCGAAGTCAACTCAGCTTTCCACCCTATGGGGTAGGAAATGAGCACAGGCCTGTGTGACTGGAGTTAAAGGTCCCTAGACGCCAAAATTAACATATATATTTTATCTTTTTTTCAAAAATTGCATAACGTTCTGATAATTTTGACAGTAATATCAGCACCCAGCGTTTTGTCAACACGGAGAAATTTACCTTTGAAATTGACGATCTGCGAAAATCACGTAGAACACGCCTTGCCATACTGGCACACAGACGCCCCAGGAGACGTCATCATGCTAGCCAATAAACATCATGAATATTAATGGCCTAGCCTAGACTGTTGACGTTACCGACTAAGCCATTAATATTCATGACGTCTCTAGCCTAGGCTCATGACGTCACCCCCTGAGCCTTTTCGCCTAATGTAACGTAATGCCGCATTTCGTTTGAAATTGCAAATTAATTTTGTATATTTATGAAGCTCAAATCAACATATTATATTTGCGAGGTTAGATGTCTAATTTAAATCTGTATAAATTGTGCGAGTGAGTTTGACCTTGGCAGGGGACCTTTAAGGTGGGTAACGTTCAACTGTGTTGGGTGGCAGGTAACACTGTTGATGCCATAGGTCTGTGATGGGTATTCCATAAGGGGCTTTACACAATCTTCAACTTTTAATCTTTATTACATGCATAAATCTTGGGCTGTCAGAAAATTGTCAGAAATTTTCTTCTTGCGGAATCTTGCCGGAAAATTTTGTCCAAAAATGCAAAATTTAGGGCTGAACACCCCTGTTTTGGCGAAATTTAGGGGAAAAATTAAAGTTTCTAGAGCACCTGCAGTCTCCTCTGTTGGAAATCTGCAGAGCTTGTCTGTCTGAAAATCGCAACCTAAAATTACCCTGCCTGCTTTATTTAATCTATGACGCTGCTGCTAGCCATGATGCCACTGAGACATAGAAATCAGTACAAGACATGGAATATTATACAGAGCAGGTGCATAGTTACATTGTGATACGTGCTAGGATAAGCATTCTGTTGACGTCTTCAGTTTGTCTGCGAGATAACTTTGACTCGTATTTCAGGACTGCACTTTGAGCGACTTCCAGGCGTGACTGTAGTCCAGCCAGCAGACTGTTGTAGCGCAGTATCTCATCGTGTTTAGCCTGTATGCAACAACTGCACATTACCACAGCAACGACCACCACCACTACTAGCCTACTACAACTATTACTACTACACACTACTACTACTATAGGTTGCACGTTTCTATAGTGACTAGTTATTGTGTGAAATCACCCAGTCGATCTGTTTTAGTTTCACAGAAGTCTTTCTAACCTAGCTAATAGCCATCAGTCGGAGTCACGTGATCACTGTTGTTACTACCTAGACCAGAAATGGTAGTAGTAGTAAGTATTAGTTGCTGTGAAGCAGGGATTTGCACGAGACCTTCTGAGCTGAGACCGAGACGAGATCGAGACGTTCAAAATTTTGTCTGAGACGAGACCTTTAAAATCCGAGATGAGACTGAGACGAGACATTGCAGCTTCCGAGACGCTGGCCGAGACTTTGAAGCTCTCGAGAGTCTCGGGCGCTTCAACGTCTCGCCAAGACGTTTTCCGAGTGGTATGTTGAAACACATTGACAATGAAAAAAATTAGACGCATTAATTAATGCGTACCATGTGATATTGTGGGTTTCAGTGGTGAGCAAATCCAAATCATGATTTGATTTAAATCACGATTTTGTGGGCATATTGGTAGTCAGTCACTGTGTAACTATATCTGTCACTGAGACTATTGTGCATATGTGACGAGGTGCAATGGCTCGAGACTCGAGGCGAGACCTACTGTGCTGAGACCGAGACATATTGCTCTGACACCAAGACGAGACTGAGACGAGACGTTAGTGTGTCTCGAGACCGTCTCGAGACTGAGATGTCTCGACCGAGACCACATCCCTGCTGTGCAGTGCGCAACATTATTTCACTTAGTTGTCCTATCTCTCACTATAGTACTATAGTGTCTGGAGTGTTATAACTGCCTATAATCTCACTCCACTCAAGCGTGACGACTGTTTCTACAAGCACGTGCATCCAGGCAGAACACGCCGTCGATCGTGGTCATGAATAAACTCAGTTTCAACACGGTCTAATGCGTATTATGCCTCATTACGCTCACATAATACACTGCAGACCGTGTTGAAAGTTGAAACCTGTATTTACGAGAGTCGTATTAGTTACAAATTTAAGGTACAAATTAGCATTATTTTTTTAGTTTTTCAAATACGAAAAATCCGAGATATACGTTTTGTAGAGAATTTTATTTTTAACATATACACTATTTTTTTCTGATGATGACGTCATTATTGTGACATCATCTGTTCATAGAACAGTGTCTACCTGTGTATTATTTTCTCCACCAGTAATCCATCATAACTTGCAAGGCATAAACAGCACAGGAACGAGAAAAACAAATAAACTTAACAAGTTAATGGCACCTCTTTAAATGCTAAACATTAGTGTTTATTTTTTAACACACCATCTGAGTTTGTTCAAACAGTTTGCCTCATCTGCCAACAAGCTTCTGAACGCCCGATGCAAAAAAACGATGCTGGCTGTTGTCCGAGCCACAGACGAATGACTAATTGCACCTTGGTATCTGATGCAAATTTTTGCCCACCTAACATTTTCTTAAACCAAATGCATACTGTTGGTTTTTTTAAAACACTTGTCACCAGAATAAAATTTCCTACAAAATGTATATTTCATATTTCAGATTTTTTATATTTAGAAAAGTAACAAAATGACGCTGTTTTGTAACTTATTTATGGAATGACCCTCGTAGTTGCTGTTGTAGCCTACCTCGGTGTAGAGAATGAGTTCCTTCTTAGCTGCATCGATTTTGTCCTGATTTATCTGTCCTTGAGCCAGCAGATGCTGCAGCCACATTACCATAATTAAATACATAAACAGAGATCTACAGGGTGGACCAAAAAAACGGATACCCAGTTTTATTTTTGAAATAACTTCGGTAATTCAGCACCGATTTTAACCATTCTTTCACTGTTACAAGCAGAAATTTGTGGCGCGTAAACGTGAAGTTTTTCGCCCACCGCACCTTTATTGTGTGACCACATTACCTAGCAAAACAAACACTACTGCCAATATCGGTGTTCAGTGTTTTGTTTTATTGACTAAACTTATCTGTCGATAGTATTAAAATGATGTGTGGCTGCTCAAGCTAAGTTGCAGTGCTCGATGTGTCCGCCGCCATTCTTGATAACAGCTTCAAGACGTCGACGCCATTTATTGATACTGTTATCAATGAAACGCTGTGAGAGTTTTTGCCACTCGGCGACTATCGCTCGCTTCAGTTCTTCCACCGTCTTGAACTGTTGGTGGTAGACTCGTTGCCGAAGAGCACCCCAAATAGCGTAATCCACGGGATTAAGATCAGGGCTATTTGGAGGCCACATGTGAGGTTCAATGAAGTTGATGTTCTCTTTTTTCAGATAGTCCATCGTGGTCCGGGCGGTGTGCACTGACGCTTCATCCTGCTGCAGTGTCCACCTGTACAGTGTTTGTTT
>Ga0209367_1005686_pt1 | contig 17269 bp, 5 predicted proteins | sample WorMetLIZISLAND2_FD_187412 | JGI IMG/M metagenome (GOLD analysis project Ga0209367, IMG submission 187412) | Marine gutless worms symbiont microbial communities from Max Planck institute for Marine Microbiology, Germany - Olavius geniculatus... ... | reverse complement strand
AACTGACAGCACTAGTTGAGACTAGCAAGTTTGTACCTGTGACACATTATGACGTCAGCGTTACATCACGACTAGCAAAGAATATTTAATCAACTGCTATATTTTGTTCAAATATTTCGAATTAGTATTTCTTCAACTACAACTGTTAAAAATTTCATTTAAATTGCTCATAATTTGAGTAAATTCTGAAAAAAAAACAAAAGGGGTCCTTTTTATGAAACACCGTGTAGATCGTCGCGAAGAAATGCTGTCGCATTTTCACTTTTTGACCACCTGGTCAGACGCGCTGCAGCGTTGAGCACAGACTGACGTAGGTGGACGGCCGCAACTTCCATTACTTGCTAATTCACACGGATGCGAATTGTACGGCTTTTTTGAATTTTCCTTTCCTTGCAATTTCCACCCCCTTTTCTTGCAAATTTCATTTTTTGCTAATTCAGCGCCCCCAATTGAAATAACACACATAAAGCTCATTTATCCACACTTTTGTCATTTTGGGTGACAGTTTATCCAGTTGACCAGTTGTCCAGTTGCAACTCCCCCTTAATTTTGGGCTGTCGGAAAATGTCGCGAAGATAAGTTCGTGTCCCCCATCTTTAGAATGGCGACCGTATAAGACTGCATGCCTTAGATAATAATGTAATATTTCTTCCTTAGGTAGTTCTGAAGCAGACGCTGGGCGAGGTGGGAACTTGAACGGTCATTTGCCAGGAATATTTTTGCCAAAAATTGCCAAAATATAATAGTTCTTGTTCAGACTATAATCAGTAATAACGAGGATCTTTTTTGATACACGGTATACATATATAACGTATAATTGCGGTCTTGCGTCTCGTGGGTACAACGTGATGTCAGTTAGCGGGGCAGCAGTACACGGACGCACTATGAAACACTCATCATTTATTAACGCACACAGTAGCTCTTGTCTATAGTATCAAGTCGACCTCCTCCTATAGTCTATCTGTTCGCACGCCGTCGTTTTTTTTGATTAGCAGTTGACTTGTACCCTCACCGACACCGGTCTCCTCCGGCCCGGCCCGTGCCTAGAAATCGACTCAGTCGAAACGGGCCAGCCGAAAAATTAATACTGTGGTATTTAAACGTTGTTTTTCGGCATTTGATGGCCCTTTTAAACTGTCGGGTTAGTAATGCGGTAGAAAATAAACTATAAACACTAACAGTCAAGAACTTCACATTTTGCCATAAAAATAAATAATTCCATGGTGGTGGTGGTCTGGCTTAGTTGGTAGCGTCGTTGATTGCATCAACGAAGTTAATCAACACCAGGCCCGGTTAGTACTTGGATGGGTGACCATTCCGGTATGTAACCAGGTATCCAGATCAACATCAACTCAGCCTGCATGGGTAAGCGCAGTGAGTACCAGAGAAAGCTGGGACGTAAACAGGCACACCACGCGATGCACTACCCCCGTATCCGTGATCTCGCAATGTAAAAACTGGTGTCTGGCCGAGGGATATGGAAACGGAGATCAGCGCCGCCCTATGGGCCGTAAGAACCGGGAAGGACTTAACGTTATATAAGAAACTGTCCGCTAAAACAACATAAAATGTTAAAGAAATAACAGTGAAATAAATGAACCGTATAATTTTAAGCTCAGTTTCATACAGGCCCGTCGAGAGGGTGGGGTATGGGGTTACCTATTCCGGGCCCCTCGACGTTTGGGGGCCCAACCGTTGGCCAGAAATATAAATTACGCCAGAGTGTACCATTTTGAAAAAAAAATTCAAAAATTTTCTTTCCAGAGGGGCCCCGCGAGAATGTTTTCCCGGGCCCCGCTGTGGCTCTCGACGGACCTGGTTTCATACAACGCCTAACACTGGCGATAGTCCAAGAAAACATTTCCGACGTTCGAGCGGAATACATCTTCCACGGCGTAATTCAGTTAGTTATAATATATAGGCCTAGACCTAACCAACGAACCGATATAAAAAGTGTGACGCCATACGGAAACAGGGTCGTAAACATAGACGCCGTCGCACGGTGTTTGCTGAAACAGCAGGATACTTTTGTGCTGTTCTCAAATGTACTGCTTACCGCAATGAAGATTAATTTAACTTTATGCGCTATATAAATTTTCGTTTTACTTACTTACTTACTTACTGCTTTCATTCAGATAGCACTGGGGTCACGTCATCACAATACTGCTTGGCGGGTGGTCACTGTAATTGAATGTCTATGGCTGCCAGTAGTGATAGAGAAGACTGGCGCGTAACTGGGAGTGTCTTGTTCAATTTGAATAGGTAATGCAGGCTTCGGCGACTCGATCAAAGCTCGTGGCGACACCACGCTATAGCAGCAATGCCGCTTCCACTTCCGGTTTACTGTTGAGCGCCGCCTCGGCCGGAAACAGAAAGCAGTCGTGTGTCGACCGTGCGTCACGTGATCAGCATCGTATAACGGTGATGCTCATCATCGTCGTTCTGGTGTTCCTGTTGTGTCAGCTGCCGCAGGCGATGCAGAACATTTACCTCATCTACCACGTCGTCGTCGGCGTCGAACGCACTGCTTACCAGAAACAGGTGGCCGCCCGGTCAACTACTTATGCTTTGCTAGGCTTTCTTGTTGTTTCTATAGATTCTCATGATATTTCTAACCATAGCCATCATCATCATGCTTACCATCATAGATATTTTAATAAATATCGTCAAAATATACATTAGTATTGTTGATGTTGTGGCTGTTGGTGGTGGTTTAGTATGGTGGTAACGAATTGTTTTCGATCAACACAGTTAATGGATTTCGGGCGCAGTTAGTAGCCTACTTGGGTGGGTGACCGTCAACAGACGAATAAAGCACTTCAGTAAGTTACTAGCCGCCCAAGTCAACTCAGCTTGGCCACCCCTCTCTGCGTAAGCGCACTGAGTACTAGCGAAATCTGAAAAACAAACAGATACACCGCCTGATGCACTAGCTTCGTAGGCCTATCCATGCGTGTTCCCGAATTGTAAGCTGGTCTCCGGCTGAGAGTCAAAGCAACGAAGATCAGCGCCGCCCTCTGGATTTTGTGGCTTCAGAGGAACTTTTCGTTTTTTACGCCGTGGATGATATTTTGTATATTATGCATAAGTAAAGAACTTGCGGGTGCTGATGGGGCGCAGGTGATGCGAATTACCGGGAACGTGTTCAACCTGTTGGTGATGATCAACTGCGCAGCAAACTTCATTCTATACAGCGCGCTGAGCACCAAGTTCCGTGCCACTTTCTCACAGCTGTTCTGTACTTGCGTCACAGTCGACCCACCCTGTCGTCGCTGTCGCTGCTGGCCGGGCGTTTACGCGGACAGCTCCACCTCGAGTCGTGACATAAACCCTGACACTAGCGTGACAACTGGACGCTATACGTCTCTGCCAGACCGCGTGCCAACAGCGGCCAGACAACCAGGTCGAGGACGTAGCAGCACAGCGTCAACGAGCATCAGTGACGACGAAGGACTCTGTTCCACGAGGCACACTGCGACCACTGACCGACTGGTGATGTCTGGTGGTCAGTCCGGCATCGAGGAAGAAGATCCGGATGACTTGCACATCACTAGTCTATAACCAGCATGGGCGAAACCGGCCGTTTAAATAGCATTACCGGGTAAACCAGTGATGATATATCGGCAACCGAGTGGGATGTGATGTAATGTCTGTTGTAACGGAATGTAGGTTTTTAACTAGAAACTGCCAGAAATCTCAAACATTTGCCGAGAATGGTGCTATCACCTGGCGAATACAAAGGAATACGGCAGTCATTTTATAAATTTTAGTAAAGAATCCTGCATGGATAAGAATTCGGAATCCACAGAAGAAGCCGGATCGTCAAATCTAAGTCGAATCACTTTAGTCCTTCCACAGAATTTAACCAAAATCCGAGGATAACTTTTTGAGTGATCCAGCTGACAAAAATCGGCTGACCCGAAACATAACCTTTTTCGTCGTCGTAGTTTTTTTCTTCGTCGCTTCAGAACGACTCTTTTTGACCAAGGTAAATTTCTGTTAAACTTCAGTTGAATTCGAAGTTGTAAAAATATATTTAAAGAACATGATAATGTGCTGCTATACATTTAGACTTATGGTTTTTACTGATTGTGATAGGTTTTAAAATTGAACTTTAAATTGAAAAGTCACGCATTTAGAATATTGGTCACGAAAAGTTTTAAAATGTCGCAAAAATTTTTTGGTATAATTTGTAAACTTCTGAAAAAAGCAAAGTTTATGGTTAAGATAAAGATGAATAAAAACTAACTCGTTACTAGCCTTCTACTTGCTTATCAACAGTGGGCAATGGTGTACGACATACAGTGTAGATACTGTAAATATTAGTGAATATCCGAGTGGTGTAAATAAGAGTAAGTGGTTTTGTTTAAGCTAATAGACTGTTTTAAAAGTCAGCACCTAGCATTACTGCCGGCGAACAAATTGCAACATGTTAACTACTTGCAGTATTGCGAAATAACAAACTGTTAATCAGTCAATTAATCAGTCACATTATGAAGTGGCCAAAAGAGTAATATACTGCTAGATCCAATACTAAAATGTTGGTTATAATGTCAAAGCAACAGTTCGCTCTGCAAAACTAGCAATGCCGTGCAAAAGGCCTATTAGTAGCAGAATGCAGGAGAAATTGACTTGCATCAGTTGGGTTGTTCGATACTCTCACGAGGCACGTATGGCGCCGTAGTGTCGCACGAGTCGTACGAGTCTGTCGTATTCTACATTATCCCGTACGATAAAACCGTTAGTGCATCGATATTTAGTTGATGCACTCAAGTCGCGTATTCCCAAACAGCAGCAGTATTGAATAAATTAACTTACTTTTGGGCGAGTGTCCAATTCCACGAAGATTGTTGCCTCGTTGTTTTCCTCGAAATAATGCTTAATTCGTGTCACTAGCAACATTGACAAGCCTTTAACTGCCTCATGTACATTTGTATATTTGGACCCAATCGAACGTATACATATAGGCCTAAGGCGTAACTGAATATGACACAATCGTTTAGCGTTATTATGTGACCGTCTTAATAGGCCGTATTACGTCTAACCCGTCCGTATACAGGGTGGTCCAAAAAACGAATACCCAGTTTTATTTTTGGGATAACGTCGGTAATTCAGCACCGATTTTAACTATTCTTTCACTGTTACAAGCAGAAATTTATGGCGCGTAAACTTGAAGTTCTTCCACCCACCGCACCTTTATTGTGTGACCACATTACCTAGTAAAACAAACATTGTCAAAGCCACAGTGGTCTCGAAGAACAGGCAACACATAAAGATATTAATTTCGTAGCATAAAATAGTTAAGCTTACTTACTTATTCGCAGTTATCAAGAATGAGAAAGAGTAACTGGCGTGCCAATTTTTAGCTTAAAAGGTTCATGGTCAGGGTTTTGGGGTTAGGGTTGCACTGGCCTGTGTGGACGGCCAACAAAGCTGCATAATTAGCACGTAGATTATGCCGCTGTGGATTATTTTACGTGCAATGTTTTGTACATATGGGTATGCTAAACGAAAATGACAAAGTCGAAACGAATAATTCGTGTAACTGTTTCGTGTTAAGACATGTGGCGTCGGAGTGTGGCCCAGTAGATCCGCGTGGATGCGGGATGAGTCAGGGTCCGGAAAAACAGCTGTCGGAATTGTTCAGAATAATGTTGTTTCATCTATTTTTATTCTAGTCCATTTGGCTGTCATTTAGCTGCCGACAGAATGTGTGAAACTGTTACATTTTCACATCGTCTGAAATTCAACATTTTTATCCGTAACGTCGAGTGTCATTATTTTTCGGGCACCGTGTACAATACACGACTTAATGATAATGTATTGAGGACTTGCGATTCTCCGTATTGTTGCTCTGTAAATGCGTGTGATACGCTAAGACGATGACTTTGCACGTGAGAAAAAATTAAAATTAAATTAATTGTTGTAGTTATTTGCAGTTATTCCATATGTGCATATGCATTCGGTAATGTACAAAATGTAGGCCTAAACCTGCGTCATGCGATGTGACAAAAATGACTCTTGGTATTTTTATTAAAGCCCATTTTTATAATTTTTTTAATAGAAATTATATTTGTAATTTTTTCACACACAAACAGAGAAGCAGAAAAAAACCGAAACGAGTACATAACTTTGTTGGCTTGCTGCGTTGTCTTCCATTTTTTTTGTGGGACTTTTCTTAAATAAGGTTTTAAAAAGTTTTTTTGCAGTTTTTTTCTTGCATTGCAGAAATCAATCCTGCTACAGCTCTTACGTAAAATATTGGGTGTTTTCTTTATCCGACGTTTAATGCAAAAGTTGTAATTTTTTTGCTTGCGTCGTTTTTGACTGATCCACCTTTGTGACGAACAGACAGACAGACAGAATTACAAGTCTAGCTGCTGTTGCGCGTAAAAATTAATATCACAACACCTCGTGATCCGCAGTGCATGTATAGCCTACTGTCTGCTTGCTGCTTTTAGTGCGACCTCTATAAATCACAATCGCTAAATACAATCATTAACGCAAATATGCTAACACAAAACACATAATCTAGAGCTAGTAGGCTCAACTATTAATAAGTTTAAATGTTTAATAGTTTGGTCATTAGTTAACCATTTAAACGTTTGTGATTGATTAATCATTACTTTCCATTAAAACTGGATTATTGTTGACACGTGTTTCATACTGACGTAAATTTACTCGAAAATTTAATGAGTCCGGGCAAGCCAGAAAGATCGATTAGAGCGTATATACGAGGTTAAAAAAAGTTTTAATTTGGGTCTCATGAAATGCGTCAAGAAGTGGGAAGAAGGCGTTCGTGTTGCGCTGTTGCGTGCTGGACATAACAGGAAACGAAACGTCAAATGCATATCTTAATTGGATTGTTAATTATTTCGATAGAGTGCATATGTGTAGTGCAATAATGATGTTCATAACATTTCTATGATACGTTCATTAACGTAGCCTAATTACGAGCACACGTCAGCATGGAAAATTATTGGATGCCGACACTTATTCACTCACGCAGTGCAATCAGCGCTCGTGACTTGCGTATATGCAAAAATTCGCAAAGAAATACGAGTACTCGCGTAATTTACGGTATCGTTCGAATTTTTTTGAAATTTGGTATTCACGCGGCAATTAAACGACGCAAGGTAAGTTGGCTAAACGTGCAGTGCACTGAGAGTGAGAATGAAACGTTGCATCCGTGATAGAATTATTGTATGATAACAGATACAGCAACAGAGAGCCATAATTAGTAGTCATATCGCAATTCCTTGACGCTGCGCTTAATTGAATCGAGTCGGACAGCGAAAACTCTCGCCGAGACTTCCACAGTTTACGTACATGTAGGCCTACGTCTTTATTCACCAAAGAATGTAGACCACACGCACCATCACACGCACTTGCACATGCGATGCAACCATAAGAAATAGATTAATTTCTTTAAAGCCGCATCTCAGTTTTTCAGAAAGTTTGTTAAAATGCGTTCGCATGTACGATAATCATGCGGATTGCGAATAAACAATTTTCGTCATTGCAGCATTGCTAAGATCGTTGCAGTCGCTGCATCAATAAGACGACTGCAGTGAAGTGCCGTCTGGTGAATGAAATCGAAACATTCCGCATCAGTCTGGCGCACTGTGGTCCGGCGCTGTGAGTAATGAAGCCTATAATATCGAAGGCTGCACGGCATTCTCATTAGGAAGAAGTACATGTAGATTAAAATATCGAAGCAAAGTTTTTCCATTAAATTTAATACCGGTACTGTCAGTACTGAATGTAATACGATAAAATTAGTTCGACTACTTATAGGTCTAGTCTAATTCATCTTAAAATTAACTTACGCTTAAATAGGAGCCTGTGTTTGGCAAACTGCTTTAATGTGAAATTGGTCTCCAGTGGAAAAATGTGTGGGCCTATATACACTTTTACTGCACAAATATTTTCTGTGACGTGCGCTACTATAGCTCTACGAGGGGCGGGCAAAAAGTTTTGAGCCCGACTATATTAGACTACAATTTTTTTCACAATTTATATATCAGTGAAACGTGCATTCTTCACTGACTCCTTTGAGTCTGTTGCCGATATGCCGTCATTGTAATTTATGACGTCACAAGGCATTAAATGAAAACGATTCTAAGCGTCAACAAAAACGTCTCGAGTCATTCATCATCGTGAATAATCTACCACAATGATCAGATTTTAGATTTCAAAACAAATAATAGTCATTACTTTTTGCAGAGTGGTCTTGGTAAACGAAAATATACTCATAAATAGGCGGCTAGGTAATAGTAAACGTAGAACTAGACTGCAGTGCCAAATTTGAGGGAAGGTGCATTGGGCTTGCTCCCAGCCCTTTGCCCATTAAGGGCACCATGTAACAGGTTGGATATCTTGAATAGTCTTTCGCCAACACAACTGATATAATTAACAGTTAAATTTTTAATAATTTTCTCTGATACCGTCATAACGTCGTAATCAGATAAAATGTTGTAATTTGCGGCTATTGCAGATTAGGCTATCGTATATTCACAAATGCAAATGAGAAATTTACATCGGATGCCACAGAGCCCAGTTTGGCAAATCCAGCTACAGATTGAAAAAGTTTCATGCAACTACCAGCCTGATTCAAACGCTGCTTGCATTAGCGCACCGAATCATTTCGGCTTAATGCTCTATGACGTCATAAATTACAATGACATCACTTCCACAACCTTCTTACACAAATAGGCAAGGAAGATACCTTTTATTGATATACAGACAATAAAAAGTTTTAGTGTAATATATTGAGGCTCAAAACTTTTTGACCGCCCGCCGTATTTGCATGAAGTCGTTATTGACTCAAGTGCTCTTATTTGCGGCTAACACAAATTTAGGCTATCGCATATTTTTATGTGCAAATAAAATTAATTCACAAACGTATTTCTTAGGGTTTTTACAAAATCAGGTGCCACGAAATTTTGCTTTGGTAAATCTAACTACAGACCGAAAAATTGTTATGAAACAGCGAGCCTGATTTTGCGCTTTTTTGCGCTAGCACTCCAAATCGTTTCGGTTTAAAGCTCTATGACGTCATAAATTACAATGATGCCACATTTCCAACACACCCACACGAGTACACAAAAAGGCATGTTTTACTGATGTATAAACATCAGCAAAAAATTGGTCTAATATATCGAGGTTCAAAACGTTTTGCTTGCTTCTTGTAAGTTAGGCTCTATAATAGTGTTCCGCGTGATTCGTACATCAGACTGAGTGGATTCGGACAACTCGAGAGAGACTGCAAAGCGAAGAAATTTTCATGGCTTTGCGCATAATGCGTATACATATTTTACTTACTTTCTATAACAGCCAACTTACAGGCGACTGACCAGTGGATTCAGCAACAAGATGCTATCATGCAGTGCGCTTCCATTGACGCCGAGTGCAGTTATTAGTTGCCTGGTCTACTACAGTAAAAGCAGCATCAGCACAGCGGGCGAATGAAGCGGTTCCGTGCAATAACTGTCAATCAGCCGTGGAACAACTGCGTGTGACTGCATAATACGACGATCCCGGGCCTCGTCACAGCACTCTGCTCTGCTGGCGTATTGATCCAGCCAGTGCGGCACTGATGGCTGCGGTGATGGAGGCAAGGGAGAAGACCCACCCCGTACATCAGTCGCTGTATAGCTATAGCTCCGCGCCGAGCTCAACGGACAGCCGGCCAGAACATTTTGACGTACGTTCTACTACAACACCAGTGTTGCTGATGACAAAAATGACATTCAATATAATGAAAAGTAAGAGAAAGACAAAAAGATGAAGCACAACACTATGAGAAAGACATAAAACAACTGCATAAACGTGTTCGAAATGATTGAGACCTCGAGAAATTTAGTGGCTCCAAATCGTTTCGGTTGAAAGCTCTATGACGGTTTGTCTATACTCGATCCATATTTTTGTCAGTGCAACCTTTTTGCCGAAATTAATTATTGTATGGGTCTAATTAATACAACTGCTCGTAAATAGAAATGTCTTATGTAACGTGGCAGCTTAGCGTGGTAGGTGCGTGTCTGTCAAACACGGCTAAAAATTGGTCCGACAAAATCTAAGTTTTTTTAGGTTTTAAAAAAACAAAAACGTTTAAAAACGTTTAAAAACCTTAAAAGTCCAGTTTTATGTTTTTAGGTTTTTAATTTGTTATAATATTTATTACGTATCATATTTTAATTTATACTTTGATCGTGATTTTTGTTGTTAATCACGTCATTATGTCATTTACTCATAAGAGGGTATACAACACGTTTTCCCGAGTCGTAATTTTGTGACGGTGTTTATTGAACAAAAAAAATAAAAAAAACCTTAAAAATTTAAAACCTTACATTCTTTAAAAACCTTAGGTTTTTTGGCTCTGCTTTTAAACGTTGCCTATCTGCAGCGCGAGGCAGGTCGGGCGTTCCACACTCAGGGCAGTCGCATCTAGATCTAGTGCCTCATTGTTTTTACTTCCGGCGCGCCAGTCAAACGACCGACGAACGTCGCCGACGTCGTTCAGACGCAGAACCTAAGACCACCCGGTAGCACAGACCATACTGCAGACTGAACACTGTAGACGATCGTGGACATAGTGCAGTGAGACGACGACATCCTCAATGTCGCGCAGGTGACCGCCAATAACGATTGTATATACGAGTACGTCTGCTGCCAAGTCGTCTGTACACCTGCAATACATAAGCTTACAGCTGACGCGTAGCCAGCATCGAGTATCTCTCGGATCGATCTTAAACTTACGAAATAGAACTGAAAAAAGAAAAAAGTCATCGAGTAGCTGTCGTCATCATTGTGGTTTGTAGTTTCGGCGAACTTTATTGTTGCTGAAGTTACGTGCGCTTGTCGTCTTATTACCCCGTGCAATAACGACATTGCATCCAGTACTGTATATCAGGTAACTTCCAAATTTTGTGTTGTGTTTTGATGTTTGTACATGATTTTTGTCACTTTGAGTAAGTCGTCTTCGCTGCCTACGATATACGTTAAACGCTGTGTGCTGGCTGCACGGGATGGGCCAGAAAAGTGATACCCTTTTAACAATTTCCTGTGTTGTTAGATGCGTTGTATTTGCAATTTTTGTTTACTCGCATAATTATCATTTTTATTTAAAAAACGTCGTCTTTGTTTGCTGATATATATAAGTTCTGTTTTTGTACAAATAAACTAATTGTAATTTTCTTCGCGATACTTGAATTAGTCAACGACGATCGCTTTTTGATTCGCAATCTCCGTGTGAAAAAAACGCTGGGGTACCGAAAAAATTATTTTAAAAATTGAAATGTATCAGCACAGTAAAACTTTGCATAATTACTAGCAAATGTGAAAATTGTTCATACAATAGAGAAATTTGGCGTTTTGCAGTTTATATGCATTATATTGACGTAGTTGAAAGAGTGTCACAGTTTTTGGCCCACTAAGTTGACTGTTCGGTAAATATACATACTGCAAGTCTTTTCAGCTCGAACTCTACTTGTCTCGATTGCTGTAAATTTGTTACACAGCTTACAACTTGAACGATGTAAAAGAAACCATCTCGTCATGAAGTCAAAGTATTAGCTTATTGTCGTTTAGCGGCATTGCAGAATCTGAATTTATTTACTAACGACGCAGTGGTCTTTGCTAGTTGTTGCAGTACGTTCACAAGACGCCGGGGATAATGACAGATGACGGCAGTCGTTATGCCATTATTGCCAGCAATCGAGCGGTAGCGTAATAAAATCGCAAATTGTCCAGTCCGTAGCGAGCAGATAAAATACGTCGCAAGTATGGTTCGAGAAATGGCGTGATAGCGTCGTCAAATTTTGAGCAATTCACGCAAAGGCAAATAGTAGGCTAGCCAGCCCATACGTCACAAGAAACGTTTATTATTAGCACCAATCATAGGTACATAAAATCATTAAAAAAATTGCAGTTAACTGTAGATAAAAATATACCGAATTTTAACCGATATGAATACGGTTTGTGGCTTTGTGGACATGAATTACGGTTGTTTGCCATTCGCCAAGACGGTCAAATGCATCTATTTGCAGGACTTTCACTGCGCACAGAACAGGCTGGGTTTCTGGAATTAATATTTTACAAGATAGTGTAGCAACACGTTTGAAATGTGGTAATTGCAAGAGAGGCCGTTGGGGGCCTTCTTACTGGAAGTTCTGGGTTCGAGGGAATTAGCTCCATCAGGATGTAGACAGGCTGGTTGTGTCACTCCAACTGTCAGACTGCTATTGGTTCTTCCATATTGTCTAAATGCGGTTCTAGGAGACACAGAGACGACTCAGGATGATGTCTAGATTATTAGCATTTAATAGCAAAGGTTCTACAGGATAGAAACACACAGTTACGACGTCACGATAGCAGTGACGCCGCTACCACAAGCGCTACATTGCGACGGCTAGCAGAGCTCCGAACAGAACGATGTCTAGAGCTCGACTGACTAAATACAGGACCTGCACTGCTGCTAACGCTTTCGTGGCCAGACAGAAATATTCTAGCTATTCTAGCTACAGCAATATTACGTCACAGATGCAGCCTAAGCCAAATGTGCCTAGTTTTCTAGCTACGCTTTCAGCCAGTACGAGCTGAGTTCTATTTTAAACCTAGCTTGCTTCCTAACACTGCGTCCTACGCCACAGCGTAAGATAAATGTCTCTAGCCAAGCCAAACTATAAACAAGCCTTCCTCCATAATAATCATTCTATGGCAAATTTTCTGGAGAGTGTGCGAATAAATACAGTCAAACGTCTGTCAACATCTGATAAAAAATTACGGCAACAACATGGTAGCGCTTAGGCCCATTTCCACGTTCTAATGGACCATCGTGTACATTCAGTTAGTTATGCACTGTTTCTACCATTGGGGAAAAGATTTTCATAATGACATGGCGGTGCAAATGCCTGACTTGCTGGTCGGGCGCAGGTTCATAGAAGAACGTATCTGAAGTGGATATTTGCTGGCTATAAGCCTAGTCGTATCAGGCTCTCAGCCCCCATGCATGTTATTGATCACCATATCGACAGCGTATTGATGCTGTTTGCTTTTTGACACACGCACTTGAGCCCACACACACAGACCGCACGAGACATATTCAATCACCTTCCCGTCGTCCCATGTGCTTAACCAACTGTACGACGGTCGTCGCCAGTATAACAACTGTCATGGCCACTCGTGAATCGATTGCCGCATCGCTCAAAAGAGCTTCGGCTGACTGTGTTTGAGTTCCCACACTGCAGGAAACAGCAGTGAGTTTTAGCCGTCATTACTGCTGTCTCCATATTTCGATATTCTTCGTCTCAATTTATTACATTTTTCTACCATACAATCATCATACTTTGTTTTGTCAATACGTGTCAAACTGCGGCACTCGCTGGCTATAATTTCTATGGTTTCGATAGCGCATCCAAATGTGCAAAGTTCGATAAAAAGCTGGTAAACCACAGACCGCGAAAAAAGTAATTTACTCTGCGCGACAGGTTGTTATTACAACAGAAACTTGGAGTAGGAATACTATTTGAGCCAAATAGTACAAAAGATTGCGAACGGCTAAACGATTGAAATTTAAACTACTGTTAAAAATTCTACTTCGCATTTTCTAAAACAAAAAAGGTTTACAGCCTACACAGTTCCTGTTACAGTAATGACCTTCAAGGTCATTTAAGGTCGATGCTTTTCATTTTATCTGAAAGGACGTATGTGATTTCTTATTAGTGGTTAATAGCAATCTTGGCCCTATCTCTCACCGTTTCCCAGATATAGGCAGTTTTTTGTCGAAAAACGCACAGTTTTTTTTCTCCCCTCTATTCGACCTCAAATTTTAAAATGTTTGCCTTGAACTGCATTTTGCAAATTTTGCACGCACAGATCCTCGACACCGGACAATTATTTGTAAAAAGTTTTTACCTATGACTCAACGCTTAGCCACAATACATCAAACAGACAGACGGACGGACACACGACATAGCGGTAGCGCGTCAAAAACTGAACATTCACGTCTTCAGTATAGGCTACTCAGAAACTAATTGCGAAAAAATCAGCGAGCAAAAAAAAACTGAGGCAAATGCATGATATCCGCGGTGGATGGTGTAATGCAGACTTCAACTGGCACTGCAACCTTTCGTTCTGTGTGTGATGTAGGCCTAGAGTTGAAAACGTGCAAAATGACGACATCGTCGACGTCGTCGTCATCATCACCGTCAGAACGCAGCCATTATGTCGTTCTCGGCGTCCCCAACACTGCCACGTGCGACGAAATCAAAAAAGCGTAAGTCGTCAAATACCACGTTTTAATTTATGGCATTCTTTTTCGTCTTTGCATTTTCTGAAAATAAATATTTTTATTTAATTATGTTGCTCTGGATAAGACTCGGCAACGTGCTTTGGCAACGCTGTATAGCAGCAATATTTTTATCCGTCCGTCATTGTTCCTTGCTTGCTTATGACTCAAGAAAACATCTGTGAGACTGTGATGCCAAAAATTGCGAAGGTTGCCCGTGACACTTGTAATTGCCTAAAAAGTCGTGATATACGTTTTGTAAGCAAGGTCACTGATTAAATTCTAAAAAAGCGCATGCACAACTGTTGACAAACTGAGCTTACACCATTTTTGCGGTCAGCCTGGGTAGTCGTAAACAATAAACATTGCGAAAGAAATACTACAATTTTAGACATTTATGCAGTGGCCTACAGTGTAAGTCACACAACAGATCGCCATCATATCGGATGCGGTAGGCCTATACACACGTTTCTTCTTGGTACTGTTGAACAGATATCGCAAGCTGTCTCTTCGCTGGCATCCGGACAAAAATCCCGCCAACAGTCGCGAAGCCGATAAACGATTCAATGAAATTTCAGTCGCTTATCAGATTCTTACCAACGGTAAGTATACAGTTTGTTTTTGTTTACAAAAATTGCTATCAAACATTTAAACTCAGTGGGGAATTGGGAAAGGCTATCCCCCTCCCTAGCTGACTAGAGGTCTGGGGGAGCGTCATATGCACTCTCCGCCCAACTCCAGTAACGTTCAAAAAGTTACTTAATAGGCCGATACAATATCATAATCAGTTAAACAAATACGTTACTTACTGTGATGCGGGTCATGCTCAGAAAAATTAGAGCTACTTTTTATTAACGTCGCAGGCCTATGTTTTCTTTGAAGCTACATTTTTTGAAACGAAATGCATAAATGACTTACATATAATTCAACCGTTTTTGATTAGTGTACGCTAAAATGTGTACACTGCCATAGGCGGATCCAGGAGTTGAAGTTGGGGGCCAAGGTCGAGCGCCGAAGGCGCGAGCCGAGTCGAGGCGCCAAAGGCGCCACGGGGGATGGGGATTGGGAAAGGGGTGTCCCCCTCCCCACAGGGGAAGAGGTCTGGGGAGAGGGCAGTGCCCCCTCCCTAGAAATTTTTTTTGGGATTTTGGGGTCAAAATGGCGTATTTTCGTGCACTCTTGGTGCTAAATTTTGTTTCCGTTTCTATGACTAAAACAGTATAGAAATACACCAGGAATACAAGGACTGCCATAGAGATTGACTTGCATGCGATAAAAAGCGTTACTCAAGCGTGTCTATCTCTCTAAGTCCTTGGAGCAAGTTTCCTTTTAACTCAAGGTGAGGCGCCGCAGGCGTCGACTGGGTGGGGAATTAAGAAAGGCTATCCCCCTCCCTAGCTGACTAGAGGTCTGGGGGAGCGTCATGAGCTCCCCCAGTGCGGTCCGGGGCAGACCCCCGGCGAAAAACGAATTTGGTGCATTCTGAGCATCACAGAACACTGCTTGCAAGATATCGTAAATATATCAGAAATGCAGAACAATAATAATATTCAACTTCTTCCTTAATTTCTCCTAAAAACCTCCTCTCTTTTTTTCTTGGAGCATTTGCATGGTATAGACGCCTTTGGCGTTACTTATTGTTTATTGTTGCTTACTCTTATGTGAACGTAGTCACAAAAGGCGAACTAGCCCCCTAGGGCCAAAAATTGAGGCCGAAAGCCGAGAACAAAGGTGAACTTCTGATAGGGGCCGGTCGCTTGCACGCAGCCCCGGAAACAAACGCTTTTTGGGGCTTGAAAACCCGATAAGATGTATATATTAAGTATAAATTTTATTAGTTTTACTGTACGAATTTATAACGTTTATCTCATTTGGTTTACATGCGCAGGTGTTTGCAACCTCGCACGCATTCACTACAAAAATGCAATTTGGCCCAGGCGAGATAACGTAATACAATATTGCGTAAGTAAGCTTAAAGTAAGACGCGTTTATTGCAGCGTGTTAAACGCATAGGCCTACTGAAAACAAGATAATGTTCATACGAACACGGAGTCTGTGCAATGCATTTCGATAGTTTACAATATATGTCCGTATAAATATAATCAGTGAACTGTTTAGACTGGTAAAAAAATCAAACAGTTTAATTTCAAATTGAACAGCAGCAATGATCCTTTCATCCTTCTCTATTATTTTAACTAAACAATAGACATTGTCAGTCACGAGACCATTAGATTCACTATAAATGGTCCATCGTCACCATGCGTTTATCTTGCACCTTTATGGAGATATAGCGCTTCAAAGATAATGGGGTCACGCTTTTGACCTTTTGTGGTCACGTGACGTCATCGGTCACGTGACCATTTGACTCCCGGGGGCCGAGTTCCTATGGGTAGTCCATAGTGACCATGCGTCTATCTTGCACCGTTATGGAGATATGGCGCCTCAAATATTGGACGCACGGACCTGGACACAGAAAGAAAGACGGAAGAATGGAAAGAGAAAGAGGAAAGGGAAGGAGAAGAAAAGGAAAATGAAAAGTGGAAAAGAAAAAGGAAGAGAAAGGAGAAGGAGAAAAGAAACAGAAGGTAAAAGAGAAAAGAAGGGAATTGGAAAGGGGAAGGGAAAGGAAAAAAGAGAAGGGCAAAAGGAAGGGATAGGGAAAAGAGAAAAAAATGGAAAGTAAAGGGAAGGGCAGGGAAATGAACAGGGGAAGGGAAAAGGGGGAAGAAGAAAGGGAAAGAAAATGGAGAAGGGGAAGGAAAAGGGAAAGGGGGAAAGGTAATAGAAAGGGGAAAGAGAAGAAAAAGAGAAAGAGATAGGGGAAGGAAAAGAGGAAGGAAAAAGTGGAAGGAAAAGAAATAAAGAGGAAAGGGTAAAGGAAAGGGGAAGGGGAAGGAAAAGGGGATGGAGAAAGGGAAGAGAAATGGGAAGGAAAATGCAGAAGGAGAAAGGGGAAAGGGAAGGGGTAGGAAAAGGGGAAGG
>Ga0209367_1005685_pt1 | contig 17269 bp, 8 predicted proteins | sample WorMetLIZISLAND2_FD_187412 | JGI IMG/M metagenome (GOLD analysis project Ga0209367, IMG submission 187412) | Marine gutless worms symbiont microbial communities from Max Planck institute for Marine Microbiology, Germany - Olavius geniculatus... ... | reverse complement strand
CCATAAACGTCTCGGGCCCGGGGTAATTTACCTCCTACTCTCTATCTCGACGGGACTGAGTGCGTTAATTTACGCGTTAATTAATGCATTAAAAAAATTAACGCACTGCGTTAATGCATTAAAAAAATTAATGCCTTGACAGCTCTAGTTTTAAACCAACTATTGTTATTTATACAAAAATTAAAAACCCATTATACTTCAGCACAGATAAGACTACACTCACCTTGAATAGAAAATCCAATATAGCACTCTGCTGTTCATGTGGGTAATTAACCAGTAACTTTGACGTTGCCTGAAATCATCAACAACAGATCACTTAGACATAAAATAATCATAACGCAGATGAAACTAACCTGCATAATATCAACAGAGATTACCAGACTTTTTGCTCAGTTACACTTAATACCGCATCGGACTATCAGCGACTATCGGACTATCGGCCGCTATCGGACCGTCGCTGCGGCGGGAGGTGGGGCGCGTTTGCTATCTGTAAATATTACTAGTTTTTTTTATATTTGTTTTACAAGGTAGTGCAGCAACACAACAAGTGTGGTGTGCATGCCACTGAGTAGCAGATTTCTTACAGAGTCTACTGGTGAAAAGATATGAAAATTGGCCAATATTTAGCACAAATATGGACAAAATGCAATAGCTTACTTTTTTGGGCTTGTAGGCTAAATGCACAGATGTAGAACACGTTTCAAAATAATGTAAAAAAAGTAACTTGTGCAAAGCTCACGTGATGCGTGACAGCAGTGCGCCCTGCTATCTGGGCAACCAGTCAACCGCATGCAATAAACTAATAATGTATCTTGAAGAATTGCCCAAATTTGAGGCCGCCGTATGGATGACTCTCACTTCAGTGGTCAAAACTTAGATGGTTAAAAATGCACGTTCTATGCTAAAAATTCCATACACAGGCCGGCCAGGTCTATATCCAACCATTTCGATGCAATTCACTCTTGAAATGTGCACCACCACCAAATATTGCAAAAAACACTAAACTCCATTATGGGGTTTCAAGGTCATTCAAGGTCATCGATGCTGACACCATTCAAAAGCCCATCACTATGCTTGTTAGGTTAAGCAGCATATCTGTGCCTATCTGCAACTGTTCTTACACTAGACGAGCCAATAGTGGTAAAACAACCACTTTTTATGGGGTACCCCTCTTTGACGCTCACATGTACAGGTCTCCTTGAACATATGTGGGGTCAGGACTTGGAATGCTAAAATCTATGTTTAATGTTGAAAATGTCATAATGCAGGTTCAACTTCTTGCCTAAAACCATAACCATAACCTGGGTTGTTAGATAGGGTGCTGGCATCTTGAAATTTGCCTTTGGCACCTTGTTACGCTGAATCACTGCCTTTCACTGGGTTACACTTACGTTATATACAAAAGAGAAATTGGGCTACTTCTCGCCAATGACGAGTGACGTGATTTCCAAAAAAAAACTGGCAAGTCTGGGAAATAATGTTGTACAGCATTTCTATACTTTATCAATTTCTAATTTTATTTTTTATTTTACATGTGGACACCCAACAGAGTTATGTGGACTAACTCATGATGTCTATATTAATATGCACATTCTTTTATCAGAATGTACAAAATTAGGTTTTATGATACCCAACAGTCTGTAGGCTTTATTAATTCTACAAATCACTGCACCTTTCCAACTATCAAACTATCAGCAACTATCGCACTCAACGGCGCACGCCGCTATCGGCCAGAATTGACGGTCTGATAGCAGCCGATAGTCCGATGCGGTATTAAATGTGACCCGCTTTTGCTAATAATAAAAACAGTTAAGTCCAGTATTTCATAACATGATTATTGTCCAAATGTAACTAAGTGCTGCTGGATTCTGTAAAGAACAAAAGTCAAAGTGTAATTTCATCTTGTTAAAATCTGCATTCGCCAACAATGCCTAATGACCAATCACTGCTTGTGCTCGACATTGAGAAAAATATTGGCTAAATATTTTTTCGTTAAAAATGGAACATGTTTGAGGAAAGCCCCTCACCCAGGTCTTAAAATTTTGTCACAAATAACTAGAGCAGGTGAAGATTTTGTGACTCTAGCTTGCACCGTTTTGATACAAATCCATAGTTCAACTTCGAACTGATAACATTGGCAAAAAAACAATCAGTCAATTTTCCTGTCACACGACGGCCGTTTCTGTAGTTCGTATGATATCAGCAAACTGAGTTAGCGAGGCCTTACCCCGCCACCACTGACGGCTCCCACTCCATCGAAGCGTCTTCCGTGTCCGCCACTGTCGTCGATCATATATTCATCAGCGACGCAAACAACGGCCAACAGCAACCAGTGCAATGATGCTTTATACAGAAACATCTCGACAGTCTACTGTTTTCTCCTCCGTCAGCTGAAATTTATCCGCATTTCTACTCACATGACTAATTACGGGAACCTGACAAGTGATGGGCGATGTTTATTGTTTACTTGGCATCAAGTAAACATCCGGTTTGTGTAAAAGTTCATTGTGCTTAGAAATAATATTCAAAACACCTTTGTAGTACGTTACGTTACGTTATTAGTTGAGAAGTGGTGAACTTCCGTTTTAGAAGTTTCGTTTTTATTTAGTTTTTGAACAAAGTGGTTTTAAAATGTGGTCGTCGTCGTCGTCGTCGTCGTCGTCGACGACGTCGTCGTCGTCGTCGTCGTCGTCGTCGTCGTCATCATCATCATCATCATCATCATGTTTGTGTATTCAGAAGTTTAACAGACTACAAATTCGAAAGGTGCTATTGCAAAGCTTTCCCGCCCGAATCTCAAGACTAGCCTTAATTCTAGCCTAGTTCTAAGCTAGGCTCTATTTTTACTGTGATTTAGCCTAGTTCTTAGCCGTCCGTATAGGCTAATATTTAGGACGAAGTTCTTTGTCTAGGCTCTATTTAAAAGTTCTTTGTCTATCCTTAATCCCTGAGGCCATTCAAGCAAGGCAGCAACTGGCAGCACCAATTGGGATTAGCCAGTTTGTACCCGTGACACATTATAATGTCAGCGTTAGTGCGTTCAATAATTCTAGCGGTAGATCGGGTAGGCACATTATTAGGCATATAGTAGAACTTATGTTCCTGGTAGTCATAGGACCATGCCACGACACTGTCACGTATTTAAATCAGGCTTATTCAGTTTTATACCAGAGTCCATCTCAAGCCATATCTGTTTCTTTGTAACACAGACTTAAAAATATATTGTTTTTGAATAAATTTGGTAATTGGTAACAAAGTGACTGATATTTCAGTCCCAACCACAGTTCTGGTAATGGAGTGAAGAAATATGGCTGCATTCTTACATTAATAGTGTGATAAATGTAATTAGATAAAGTGGCGATCTACCACTAGTAATTTTCTGCTCACTAGTGCGAGATTGCCGATCTACCTCTAGCACTGACCTAGTGCATTACATCACGACTGGCAAAGAATATTTAATCAACTGCCATGTTTTGTTAAACCAAGTGTCTAGAGAGCCGACAGTCAGTCCTCTAGGCTGCGTACTAGAGGGCCGACAGTCGGCCCTCGTACTAGAGGGCCGACTGTGGGCCGCACAGCCACGAGCATTAGGCATAGATTAGAAAGGTGGCGCTAGTGTTAAGGGTTAGTGTTTACCTTATGACAGATTAGGGTTTAAGACTAGGGTTGGGGTTAGGATTGAGTTATGGTTAGGGTTAGTTATTGCAGCTTATTCAGTTTTGTTAGCTATTAAATTTTTAGTGTGCAAATTTAAAGATATTTCATACAATTATGTAGCTACAGATGTACACCCAAATTAATGTTGCAGAATTAAGGTTGCAGAATTGGTTATGAATTTGAATCTAGTGCTGCCAGACTTGACTGGCCGACTGGTAAGAAGGCATGATACCTTGGCATTGTAGGCCTACCTTGCAAAATTTGATCTCATCGGTGGCTAGCTGCCGTGAGGGCATCTGTCTGCGGCAGTATGATGGGTTCTAACCCATCATACAGCCCTCTAGTATGCAGCCTAGAGGGCTGACTGTCGGCTCTCTAGACACGGCGTTTGTTAAAACATTTCGAATTAGTATTTGTTCAGCTACAACTGATGATGGTAATGTCAGCGTTACATCACGACTGGCAAAGAATGTTTAATCGACTGCCATGTTTTGTTAAAACATTTCGAATTAGTATTTATTCAGCTACAACTGGTAAAAATTTCATGCAAATTGCTCATCATTTGAGCGAATTATGAAAAAAACATAAATGGGTCCTTTTTATGAAACACCGTGTAGTCTCACACATAACGTCACATTACTTAAATGCATGCGTAAGGCTGTGTATTACGCCAAAAAATTAAGCGGTCATTTTCCATCAGTCACAATCTTTATACGTCCATGGTGGAAGGATAATAACATCACATACTTTTTAGTTGGTGGCGGATGGAAAATAGCCTCAGGCTTGCTCACTTTTCCGTCCCTAGGGACAGAAAATAGCGCTTTGAGCACATAGATTTCCGTCTATACGTGGCGGATGGAAAATAGCCTCACGTTTGCTTACTTTTCCATCCACCGCAGACAGAAAATAACACCGAGCCTCCTGGCTTGTTCGCCCCCTGGCTTGTTCACCCCCTGGCTGATTTGCCCCCCGGCTTGTTCACCCTCTGGCTTGTTCGCCCTCTGGCTCTTTCGCCCCTGTTCCTGGCTAATTCGCCCCCTGGCTTGTTCGCTTTCTGGCTTGTTCGCCCCTGGCTCTTTTGCCCCCTTACCTTGGACGTTTTGCCCGGCTGTTGAATACTGGTAATTCAACATCGAGGTTTATACGTAATCATTGTCCTTAGGCCTAGACAGTTTACGCACGATAATGAGAATAAACGATTGTGTAAATGTTTAATGCTTTGTTCACTTCTGAAATGAAATCATTAGGCCTATACACGTATTTTATTACACAGAGTTTTAGTACGCTTTCTCGCCCTAGAATGTTTGCAATGATGTCTGACGCTCTTTATAGATCTAGGCGTTCGTATTAGGCTTAGATAGACCCGTGTATACCTGTAAGAATTCATTTCAAAGGAAGCTTGATGTTGACACATGAATCGCGTCGAATACCAGCGGGTTCACTTCAAACACACTTAGCGTGATCGGAGTGAGGTCTGTGATGCAGCTTGCAGACACCACCACCTGGTGACGGTGGTGAGATAATGCGTGTTTTTAGCCGACCGTACTTAAATAATGGTCGAGCTGTTAGAATGGTTGTCGTCCGTCGTCTGTCTGTTACTTACTTGTTGCCTTTCTGTAAATTGAAACACAAACACAAGTCTCAATAATGAATAACAGGTATATTCAACAGGGGGGCGAATCTGCCAGGGGGCAAACAAGCCAGGGGGCAAATCAGCCAGGCACGGCGCGAAAGAGCCAGGGGGCGAACCGGCAAAGGGGCGAAAAAGCCATAATTCAGATGGCTGGCACTGGCTTACAATTCTTATGGCTGACTAGCTGGCTTAAGCCGTGGCTTAGGAGTACTGATGGCTTATGGTGGCTGATGGTTTCTAGCTATGGCTTACAGAAACAAACCAACAAGTTAGCTGCAGAAAATTATAGACAGCCACATCAATTTTAACAATGCCCATGCCCGACATAGAACAATTAATCCGCCCAGAAGCAATAGTTTTCGGGGCGAACTTATGTTTGGTCACATTTATTTATGGTCAGTTCTAGCGGTAGATCGGCATCTCGCACTAGAGAGCCGAAAATTACTAGCGATAGATCGCCATTTATCTAATTACATTTATCTCATTGTTAACGTAAGAATGCAGCCACATTTCTTCACTGCATTGTTAAGACTGTAGATAGAACTGAAATGTTATCAGTTAGCAAGCATGAAATAAAATTTATTCAAAAACACTATAGTTCTAAGTTCTTGTTACAAAAAAACTGCTTTGGCTTGAGATGGACTCTGATATAATACTGAATAAGCCTGATTTAAATACCTGACAGTGTCATGGCATGGTTTATAGACCTTCTATGTCTACCAGGCATATGAGTTCTACCATCTTCCCAATAATGTGTCTACCCAATCTACCTCCAGTGCAAACCTCAAGGTCGCCGATCTACCGCTAGAAATATTGGTTATTTATTTTTCTTTTCAACGCCATATTTCGAAGCTTCATCGGCCCAGCAGCGCAAAATTTTGTATGGTGATCAGATCTAGGTTGAATTTTATAATGCCAGTCCAAAATTGCTAATTATGTCCTATGTAGAGTAATAGCAGGTATTCTATTGTGTGATTATTATGGCTTATATTGTAGGTAGCGATGAGGATTTGTTCCGGTGTGCAAGCAAGGGATGCAGACGTAGAGTAGAAGAGCTGATATTGGAAGAAGGACAAAGTGTCAATTCAGTGAACTCAAGTGGCCAGAGTGCTTTGTTCTGTGCATGTGAAGGAGGACATTATAATGTTGCTGAATTTCTGCTGTTGAATGGAGCACTAGTGAACTATGGACCAAAACCACTGATTGCTGCAGCAAGGAATGGAGATGCTGGTCTTGTTGAGCTGCTACTGGAACATGGCGCTGATGTATCTGCCAGAAGTGCAAAAGGAAAAACTGCAATGTCCATTGCAGTGCAGAAAATGAATGTTTCTGTAATATTGTTGCTCATTGGTTATGGTGCACGACCAAGCATGTCACTAGAGCGTTTGTTAACCAAGGTGTTTGTGCATGCTAATACTGAACATGCAGAAATGTTACATACGATGCTGAAGGACGGAATTCTGTCTATAAAATCAGATAGAACTTTAGCTGCAGCATTTCAGTTTGCATTTAAACATGGTATACGAGAACTGGCATCAGACTTGCTATCCTGGAAACCAGGCTCAAGAACGAGGCAGGTTTATCCACTTGCTGTGTATTACAGCGTCAGGAACAAGTGGTGTGACATTCTGACAGAACTGCTGCAGAGAGGCGTTGATGCTGATGTCATGACAGAGTCATGTACTCCCCTCTATACTGCATGTGAATGTGGCTTTGATGAAGCTGTACATTTGCTTCTTCAACATGGTGCTAATCCTAATTTAGTTTGTGATCAGATGTCTTTTGAAAGATTTCCAGTGAAAATGACACCATTGTCGTGAAAATGACACCATTGTCGATTGCATGTGAAAGGAGTTATTTTCACTTCGCCATTGTGAAAGAATTGTTGAGTTTTGGTGCAGATCCTAACTTGTCACTGTGTGGATGTCATGCATTGTCAGTAGCTTGTAAAGAAAGAGATTATAAGATGGCAAGACTGCTGCTTGAACATGGGGCTAATATACAGGCAACAGGTAAGTATGGTAAAACTGCTCTGCATTATGCTTTGACATGGGTGTCAGTAGGCCAACATGCTGACCCTGACATGGCCACAGTGAATCTGTTGTTGGACTATGGTGCCGATACAAATACAATGTCATCATCAGGAGAGAGTCCACTTTATGTTGCCTGCTTAAATGGTTACATGGCAATCGTGCAGAAGATGTTGAAATGTGGTGCAAAAGTGAATGTCAGCAAGGGCCAGAAATCTCCGTTAATTGCTGCATGCAGGAAAAAGCACCCAGAAATAGTAGAACTGTTATGCGAGAAGGAGCAGATCCAAGTGTACCTGAAGATATTGCAGACAAATGTTCATTTGCACTGCACATTGCTTTAGAATTGGTATCAGTAAATTCTGCTCATGCTGAGCCTGACTTGACATTGGTGAATCTGCTCTTGGACTATGGTGCAGATACAAATACACTGTCATCATCAGGAGAGAGTCCACTTTATGTTACCTGTTCAAAAGTTCTCATGGCAGTCGTGCAGAAGATGTTGAATTGTGGTGCAAAAGTGAATGTCAGCAAGGGCCAAAAGTCTCCATTGATTGCTGCTTGTAGGAAAAGGCACACATCGATAGTAGAACTGTTACTGAGAGAAGGAGCAGATCCAAATGTACCTGAAGACGTCGCAGGCAGACGGTCATTTGCACTAAACATTGCTTTAGAATTGGTATCAGTAAATTTTGCTCATGCTGAGCCTGACTCGACATTGGTGAATCTTTTGTTGGACTATGGTGCCGATACAAATACACTGTCATCATCAGGAGAGAGTCCATTTTATGTTGCCTGCTCAAAAGGTCTCACAACAGTAGTTGAGAGGATGTTGAAATGTGGCGCAAAAGTGAATGTCAGCATGGGCCAGAAGTCACCATTAATTGCTGCATGCGAGAACAAGCAGCACCCAGAAATAGTAGAACTGTTACTTAAAGAAGGAGCAGATCCAAATGTACCTGAAGATGTTGCAGACGGACGCTCATTTGCGCTGCACGTTGCTTTGAAATTCGCATTGGTACCATTGCTACTGATGAGTCTGAGGCTGATACAGTGAACCTGCTGTTGGACTATGGTGCAGACGTGAACACGGTAACATCCAGAGGAGAAAGTCCACTTTATGTTGCCTGCTCAAAAGGTCTCACGACAATAGTCGAGAGGATGTTGAAATGTGGTGCAAAAGTGAATGTTGGCAAGGGCCAGAAATGTCCATTAATCGCAGCATGTAAGAACAAGCACAGAGCAACAGTAGAGCTGTTGCTGAATGCAGGAGCTAATCCAAATGTACCTCAAGACGTTGCAGATGAATGCTCATTTGCACTGCACATTGTTGCTGCTGATCATAGAAGTGAACTTGTTAATTTGCTTTTGAAACATGGAGGAAATGTTACTGTTCAGAATACCTCAGGAAGTACTGCACTTCATCATGCTATTGGCAGTCCCTGTCTACATTCTGTGTATACTGCCGATTGTGAAAAAGTTGTAGAAACACTGATACGCGCTGGGGCTGATGTAAACGAGCTTATGCCTGATGGTTGCTCTCCATTATGTTTGTTGTTCTCTAAGTACCACAATTTCCGTATTTCACATTATGGTAGTCGTTGGAAGCAGAAAGCACAATTCCTAGAGCACATGATACGCATGTTGATTTCTAATGGTGCTAAAATGGATGATTCATTGGCTGAGAGACTGGGTGACATGGGGATTCTTGAGGCCTTAAGTCGTTGGAATCCTACAAATCAGTTGTCGGCTGAACTGCTGAAAGCTGGTGCAGGGTTTAAATTGCTGGCATTGTCCTGTGGACATGGATCTCGAAGACGTGGTTATGTGCAACACATGGGACCTATTCGTGTGTGTCAGGCTGCAATTATGGCTGGATACAGACCAAGTTCTGAGGAATTGGAAGCAATGCAGCAGTCATTGTCTGACGAAGACATGATTCCGGAACACGTAGAACTGTTGAGTTGGTTGAATGAAGACATGCAGCGGGTGCCAAGTCTGATGTGTCAGTGTCGAGTTGTCATCAGAAGTCAGCTGTCAGTTGCCTTGGGTTATTGCAGCATACTTTCAGCCATTGACCAACTGCCACTGCCCAGCTGTCTGCAGCAGTACCTCAAGTTTGAGGGAAATTATACCGAGTTAGACCTTGAAGTCAAAGCTAGTGATTCTGACAAGGAAATCAGTGATAGTGATGAGAGTGAATGGAGCAATGTCTTCGATGATCATGACAGTGATTCAGTCACGGCAGGCAGTGATTATGATTATGCAGTTGAGCACTCACCTGATTATGACGATTATGATTGTGATTATGACGATTATCTTGTATACCGTGATGAATACGATTTAGTTGAATGGCTTTATAGTTTGTGACAAGCTCTGAATCTCAAGAATGACTATGTTTCTTTGAGAGGCGTGACTATGAAATCACAGCTTCAAAATGTAAAACTGCAACTTGAATGTCATATCACCTGAAGATTAAATATTTTACAAGTAATAAGCCTTCACTGTGTTCATTTGTTAGTTCATTTGTACAAGGGGCGTTCAATAAGTTCCAGGACTATGTCCTTAATATGACGACATTAAATTGCACATTTCTGGCAGTTATGCTACTTTTGAACATATTCTCCCTGCAGTTCGCTGCTATGTTCCCATTGTTCTACAAGTCGGCTGGAACCAGGCCCGTCGAGAGGGTGGGATAGGGAGGGGGTTAGCTACCCTAGGCCCGCGACGTTTTGGGGGCCCCACCATCAGCCAGAAATATAAAGTACGCCAATATGTACCATTTTAAAAAGAAAAATTCAAAAATTTTCTTTCCAGAGGGCCCCGCGAAAATGTTTGGAGGCCCCATGAGAATGTTTCCCCAGGCCCCACTGTGGCCCTCGACAGGCCTGGCTGGAACCCATAGCATTAAGTTTTTTATTGGCACCTGTAGAAATTTCCGCACAAAATGCTGTAGAACATCTTTGTCATTTTAAAACTAAATGTCTCCAAGTGATTCGCTCTGTGGTCTAAACAAATGCAAATTAGTTGCAGCTAAATCTGGACTGTATGGCAAATGCTATAGCAGTTCCCAGCCCATCTTTTCAATTTTCTCAACTGTTTAATGGGCCAATTGCACGGTGCACTGCCATTTTTATACGCGAAAGCAGCTACTGCTTTCAACGCATCCTAGCCATCGCAATTCTGTCCGTCCGTCCGTCTGTCTGTCCGTCTGTCACACGGGTGGATCAGTCAAAAATGATGCAAGCTAGGATCACCAAACCTTCACTATCGGCTGCCTGGAAGACTCTAGTTTCAGGAACCGTAAAGCTTTTCCATAAATTCGAGGAGGGTCACCCCCTACGAGGGCGCTAAATGAGAGGGGGGTGGGCAAAATTTGCGATTTTTGGCAAATAGGTCGCCGTATCTCAGTAACGGTGCGAGATAGGGCCTAGGATACTGTTAATCACTAATAGGAAGTCGTACACTGGCTCTTGATTGGCGCCAAATTCAGTGACCTTGAATGACCTTGAACGCCAAAATAGGGGGTTTTATGGATTTTTTGGCGATTTTGAGCTGCGACACAAGTCTATATCATTCACAAGGTGGCGCCACGGTACTGTCGTTACCGGTATGCGATCCAGATAAAGAATTTGATATTTGTATATTAACTTAGCATGAACACCTCAATTTTCAGCTAAACTACTGAACCGGAACTGCTATAGGCTTTCGTGCATCTCGTGAGGATTAGCTCAGATTTCTTGTAAAGAATGACACCTTTCTGCAGCAAACCTGGTCAATTGCTGTGAATTGCTGGTCGTAATCAATCAGACAATAATGCCTGGTAATATTGTTCATTCACAGTATGTCTTTCAGGCAAAAAGTCTGCAAGAACAATGCTTTAAGTAAACCAAAAAAATATCTTTGTCTGCAGCTGACCGTTTTTGCCATAAGCAGTGCTCCAATACTGACATCATCACTGACTAATGATCGCTGCAAAAGTGGGCGAACTATTCAAATACTTTCAAACGTGATAAAGTGTCACTGCTAATTACTACAAATAATCTACAATAAATTTCAGCACTTTCTACATCTTCTGTGACTAGAGAATTTTATGATTATTTTCGATTTCTAATTCTCTAAACAAACATCAACGCTCATCATTTATATCTTAATAATAATGACGTCACAAGGTGACATCATAAATGAGACCATGGTAAGTGATGTACAATAGTGGCAGTACAACTTCATAAATAGTTTTGGTTTTCAGCTGCCACTGTGTGCTTACTGAGAAGAACAGTCCTGGAACTTATTGAACGCCCCTCGTATGTTAGTAATGCTATGGCTTATTAGCGGCTACATAAAACTATATTACTTTGATGCACTAGAAAATTTTCCCTGCACTGGTATATGTTTTATGCAGAAGCTGTTGCAGACTCCAGTTGATGTTCTCTCTGTCAGTGTTTCATATGATCAGCTGGGTCCACAGGTAGAGGACTTTGGCAGCTAGTCTCCATAATGAAGCTGTTTTGACTGAGATCCCCGTTTGTAGTTGACATATTGCCACTGATTAAATTTGTATGTTATATCCACATATGTTCAATAAGCTGCTATATTTGTCAACTAACAGTATCATAATGTGATTGATTGCATTTGTTGGTTTGATTTGAGCACTATAGTTCTAGCAGCTGTGTTGTAGAGTGGCCCTTTGGTTACTCACTTTTGTAGTTGGTCGCCGTGCTTATGTGTTAGGGGAACAATGGTTTGCTTCTGTGTATCACTGATTTAAGAGTATTGAACAGTGGTTTTGATCCCGGAGAGGGGAGGGTGAGGAGTTAACCCCAATAAGGAAATATCAGGGCAAGAGTATTATATCGCTCCCTGAAAGTTTTAGCAATATTCTAAGCTCATTTATGCCCAGAATGCGTTTTTGTTGGTGGCTTGGTTCCGAACCCACATGAGCAGCTTATAGCACTTCCCTGGATTTCCCAGCTAGTGAAAAAGGGGTCTGCTACTCCCTCTCCAAGATGCCCACCCACGCTGTTAGCCTTCGGCCTACATTTTTCAGCCCTTCGAGCCGTAGCGACCCATGCAAGTACAGGTAAGTCTATGTGAGGTTGTCCTCAGATAAAACTTCGCTCCCCCTCAACTAAATATGGACTGATGCCACTGTTGTTGGAAAGTTGCATCGTTGCATCATTAATTCACATTTCAGTAATATCAGAATTTCTGTTATCAACTTAAATTGCTGCTGACGGTTTGAGAAGATATTTGAAAGCGTTTGCACGTACCAAAAGTATGATTGATACGTTAACAAACACAAAATTAACAAAAAAAGCAGAGATCATACTGTACAAAGAGTAACAGTGTTCTAGGTGTAGGTTTAATTAAATTTTAAAGTCGGATTCCAGCGATCAGCAGCAGTTTGTTTACCTCCAGGGTACTGATTGGCAGTGTGCTGGCTACAGTTATATTTGAGTTATCATTTCAATTTGTTGTGTGTGTGTGTGTGTGTGGAAGTGCAATCTAGAATGACATGTTTACTGTAAAAGTGGTTAATAGCATTGGTTTGCATAGTTTTGCACTGTTTTGCTGCTGTTGTTAAGTTCACGTTTCTTATTTTCTATCACTTCTGATTATCCCCACACACTTATTAAACAAGATTCAGATCTTAAGTTCACGTTTCTTATTTCACTTAAGATCTGAATCTTGTTTAATAAGTGTGTGGGAATAATCAGAAGTGATAGAATCTTGAGATCTTAAACCTTCATCAAGAACAGTGCTGCACATCTGGCCGATACCGTCATATTGCAATAATCGGTCCTTGGGCTTAGCCCACCTTTCCATAAATGTAGTCCACAAATTCTGAACCATATAGCCACCAAAATCTGAGTGGTTGGTCTTTTGGTCACTCTCTACCCCCATGTAAAATTTTAAAATCCATTCATAATTTGCTGATGTACACTGCATAATGTCAGTTTATGCTGTCTCTTAATGGTAGAGAAAAAATAGTTTGCAAATTATGCCCACACAGACTTGAACTGAGACATTCCAGAAACACTGTCATCTTTACAAATAAATAAACAAGCAGAATCCACAAAAAATCTGGATTGCGAGCAAAATCTTTCTTCTTCTGTGGGCCACAGACAAGCTCCAAAAAACTTACCACAATCCCCTTTTAACTTTTTTGAGTGATCCACCTGACAACAAAAAAATAAATGGCCTCACCCTGTCAGATAAAGTTCTTTGGTGGAGTTAACTAGAAAAATAAGAACCAGTACCATTCATCACTAAATTAGCAGACAAATCAGTTGTAACATTCAGTGGCTTCTATCCCTCCAAATCTGGAATCAAAATCGGGCGCAAATTCCCCCCTCCAGTTTTGGGCTCTGGTTCCCCCAATTTCTGACTCAAGTTTCCCCTCTATTTTGGGCTTTTTTCCCCGCTAGAGAAAAATTTTGTTAAGGGTGTAGGTTAAAAATTAGGGGGAATGTAAAAATAGGGGAAGAATTTTTATTTTGGGGGAGAAAGTGGAAAAATTGAGGGGAAATAAAAAAACGGGGTGAAGTTATGTTAAGGGTGTAGTTTGCCTAGTGAAAAATTGGGGATAAAAATGGGGGGGGGAGTTTTGTTAAGGGTGCAGATTGAAAAATATGGTGGAGTTTTGATCTACAACCCTATTAAAACTTTCCCCCTATTTTTCACTGGGCGCAAGCTACACCCACCATGTATAGGGATAGAAGCCAGTGGTAACATTTAACACTGTTAAAAGTATAATAACAGTAAGAACCTAGCGAACCGGCACAACTCGAAATAGCACATTACGTAACAATATAATTAAGAAAATTTCTACATTTACCTTAAACATATGTACAAAGCAATACCTATAAAGGTAAAGGTGTCAATTTGTATAGCACATCTCGCGTACAATGCCTCTAATGCGCTTTTCGTCACTAACCCGAGTCGACAGCCGCACGGCCACCACGTGCAGCCTGCAGACACAGGCTAACGCAGCAGCTGGCTAGGCAGCCCCAGTCAGCTGTACTAAGGTCCACCACCTTCCGTAACCCATATAAATGAGTTACTGCTCATTTTACCGTCCCACGGAGGGTAGAAGGCTGAGTCGACCTATGTGGACAGTACAACAGTACACTGCATGGGAGCATCAGAAGCGACCACTTATGATTTAGCCAAGTAGAACATGCATCAGCATATGCACATTTTCTCTCATCTTCCGCATGAAATTTGTAAAATTTTCACAACTGTTTAACCAAGGAACTAGGCTACCATTGAGACAGCAGTGCATCAGCTTGGTAAATTCATCTGATCATATTGCTACTATCAGGATTTGGCTTTTTTGAGTATAGTTATACGTTATGCAAGGGATTTTCAGCAAAAATACTTGGCAATGGATGCATGCAAGTCTATAAGAATCCACATTAGTTTGCGCGGTCCTTTCTAAAAAAACCGCCACATCCACATAAAAAGTACACTGTACACTGACAAACTATAATAGAGTTCATGCTAAACAATTCTGCTGTAACCTATTATGCCATCTATATCCTGATTTTTAAAGGTCCGAAAGACAAGGCAACTAACAACATTGAAAAGTGGTCACTTTCGTCTGACCCACTGTTAACTGACACCCTGTCTCACGAGAACCGTAGCAAACGTCCACAGTTACTTTGACTTTAGACTTCCAAGTGAATTGTTGCTCAAAAGGTACAAGAAATATTTAGTAAAAAAGGGTTTGTCATAGTTGTTGCTGTCGATGCGTGTTGCTGTTGGTGTGAAAATACGAACTATTCAGCTAAATATGAACTGTAATTAGTTAAGTTTTTCTTTTATTTTATATTTGTTTGCTACCTTTCATGGTGAATAAAGATGCATATATAAATCTTTTATCACCAAAATATAAGCCTACAGTCACTGGTAACAAACGTTTTTGTCCCCAAGAGTATGGCATTACATACATCTGTTTTACATGGTTGTGTCCGAAAGCGAGGCAGAAGAATGTAGTAAAACCAATGTTGAACACAGATTTTTGCATAAAATGGCATGACTAGTCATTTTAGGGTTACTAAAAAGCTGATAAGGCACTTCATGACTAAGCTATGCTGACAACCTATGAAAACCAAGGCTGGATGTAAAATCTACTATTAACTAAAGCTTGAAGGTCACTGTGAGACAGCCAGTAAGGCAGTTACATCGACATGCAGTTCACATCAGAAACAGCGTTTATCTATCAGTCTATCCCTATACCTGGTGGGCGCAGCTTGCGCCCAGTAAAAAATAAGGGGGTTTGATAAGGTTGTAGATCAAAACTTCCCTCCCTATTTTTTGTTTCCTTTATTTTTCACTGGGCAAACTACATTCTTAACAAAACTCCCCCCCCCTATTTTTTACTATAGGCAATCTACACCTTTAACAAACCCCTCTATTTTTTATTTCCTGCCCCTATTTTTTAAAATCTGCACCTTAAACAAAAATTCCCCGCTATTTTACTTTCCCCCTATTTTCACTGGGCAATCTACACCCTTAAAACTCCCCCCATATTTTTTATTCCCCCATTTTTTAATCTGCATCTTCAACAAAAATCCTCCCCCCTATTTTTGTTACTTCCCCCTTATTTTTCACTGGATAAACTACACCCATAACAAAACTCTCCCTAAAGGGGGAAATTAAGAAGCCTAAAATGGAGGGGAAAACTTGAGTCAGAAATTGAGAGGAACCTCAGCCTAAAACTGGTGGGGAAGTTGCACCCGATTTTGATTCCAGATTTGGGAGGGGGATAGAAGCCACTGGAAACACTACAAAAACAGATGTTGTTCAACAAAAGATCAACAGTCAATACACTGCAGCTAACTGCAAAATGATGGAAATTAATATACTGTCTGCATAAACCGAATGGTGACCCGTTAAAGACATTTGTTATTATAATAAACAAACAAGCAGGTGCACCTAATAATCTTGATATCAAATGCTTGTGAAAAATGGAAATGATCAAATGAATATTGTAATAACACAGTCAACAAAGTACAAGCGTCAATGCATTAAAAATCACAATAAAATAAACAAAACACGGAAAGTATGCAGTCATTGCAAAACAGATCTTCCAACAAATTAAAAGCTCTGATCAGCAATGCACAGATCAGAAATATCGATATAAACTTCCCAAAAATTGCTAACATGCAAATGTCAGGTGTCTACAAAGGACGGTCATTTTGTGCAAGACAGCATCACTGTAAATATGCTACTTTGAAGGAAAGCTGACAATAGTTCTGTTAAATACGGCATTGCTGAAAACTTCCTACAGGCCATCGATCACTAGTAACCATTCTGATATCTGCAACGGCTTGGCCACAATTTGCAAAACAAACTGACTGAGATTCTGACCTCCAAATTGTCCGTTGCCTTGAGAGTCAGAAAAATTCTAATACGATAATATACCGTACTGAGCAGACTTGTAGTACTCGAGTCTGGACTTGGACTCGAGTCCGGACTTAAGTCCGTTTTTGCTAGACTTGGACTTGGACTTGGGCTCTAAGGACTTGGACTTGGACTTGAAAGCTATGGACTTGGACTTGGACTTGGAGGCTCTGCCAGCAAGTCCTTTTTTCAAGCCCTTTGTACCTACAAGATCGATAGCACTATAACAGACTACTTCAACTCAGAATGATATTGATGAACCACCACCAAAGAGGCAGAAGTTGTTCGCAAACTACATGCACACAGAGAACACCACACTGGGTTCGCAATAACGCCACATATGACAAACTGATACCAGCTGTGCACCGTACATTTGCCATTCCGGCTTCAAGTGCACCAGTGGAAAGGGTTTTTAGCCATGGGGGCATTGTGCTACGCCCGAACAGAGCAAGAATGTCCGACAAACTTCTGTCTGAACTGGTGTTTTTGAAATGCAACATTGTGTGAACAAGTTTAGATGTTGGACTGTGTAAAATTATCA
>Ga0209367_1005684_pt1 | contig 17269 bp, 8 predicted proteins | sample WorMetLIZISLAND2_FD_187412 | JGI IMG/M metagenome (GOLD analysis project Ga0209367, IMG submission 187412) | Marine gutless worms symbiont microbial communities from Max Planck institute for Marine Microbiology, Germany - Olavius geniculatus... ... | reverse complement strand
ATCTTGATCAGCGAAACCTTTTTATCCGACGATGCACCAGACCTCTAGCTTTTCCATTCTTTTTTCTTAGTTTTAGCTTAGTTTTTAGCCCTTTGGTTCTTTACACCTTAGGGCATTTATTTAAATTATTCAAAAAAAAAATAATAATAATAATAATAATACATTTGTATTGGCCAGGTGTCACCCGTCCTGCACGACGTGTTTCGGTCCGGGAGAGTTAGATTGTCTGACTTGCTTTCATCCACTTAAACTCACTGGCACTACTTGTCTCGAGGGATGTTTGCCAGGTAATTGTCTACTTTCTACGAGCAACAGACTCATTTGGAAACGAAAATACGTCTAATAAAAAAAAACTAAAATTGTAGTCTAAAAGCAATTTGTATTTGCAGAATTCCAACTCTGTATTGGATTTCTATATATTTTTATGTTTTTTGATAAGTTAAAATTCATTTTTGTGGTGTTGAGTGGTTGATGAATTTTCATAAAAGTTTACGATATAGTTACAGTCAGTCGTCATTCTGTAATTTTTGCATGGTTAGCGTGAACACTAAACAGCTTTTTTATTTGCCATAATTGGCTCGTATGAACGTAAACGAAAACGTAGTTATGTTCACTGTGTCACGACTGATCATTATAACTAATGATTGATTGTGCAAACTCACTCGAATTTTATCACTACTGAACTGGCCATGAGTCTATGCTGCTGTAACGTTGGTTGCCAATGTAGGTCACTACGAAGGCAACGACGAGCGGTGCTACATCTGTGATTGGAGCTGTGAAACGTGCTTTGGACCCAATTTCAATAGTTGTTTGTCATGTCATCATTCCAAGTTAGTCCACCATAACTGAACATTTCTTTTCGGTTGTCTACACCGTGTTTCCAAAAAATCAAGTCTTGCATTTTTTGTAATATCTTTGCGAAACTGTAACCGATTTTCAATTTTTTTCACTGATAGGCTCAGTGATTTAGCGTAGGTGTCAACCACGGTCGGCCCAAAACTGCGCCACAAAATGCCGTAATATTTTAAGGCTAAAATGCACCAAATCTGATTTTGGCTCTGCCGCTCGCAGTGCTCCACAGACCTGATCTACCCGTGTGACAGACGGACGGACAGATAAACAGACGGACAGACAGACAGAATTGCAATGGCTAAGACTCGCTATAGCAGTACCTGCTGTTGCGCGTAAAAAGGAATGGGCGGGCACTGTAGGTTGATCACTTCACCGCTGGAACAGACAACTATTGCTGACTGATGATGTATATGATGATGATGAATGATGATGATATTGATGATAATAATGTGTCTAGGTTTTATTTCTTCGGTGAGTGCGTGTCGAGTTGTCCGGTCGGTTACTTCGAGTCGACTCTGTTACCATCTAGTACCCCCAGCATAGCGGTGTCGTCTCAAGACTTTGACGTCCAGACGCAGAACCAGTCAAACCGCTTGAACGACAGCCAACAGAGGCTAGTAGCTTGTTCCCAGGAACACATCTGTGATCTCTAAGCTGTTGTATTATGTTCCGTGTAAGGGAAGGCAGTTAGATCATTTACATTGCACTGGTTGAGAAGGTTTAGTGGTATAATGTTATGGTAAATATAATCATTTGCACTGGAAAACTGACGGTCGTTGGTCAGTTCCTCAGCAATTAAACCGTCTCAATTCAGTTCAGTTCAGTTACGTCGCTCTGTACAGTGTACAAGTCTTTGAATACTTCGTATAAAATGACTAAATAATCAGTTCTGTTGGCGGCTTTACAGGTCTGTGAGCGAGCATGGTAGAGACGTTTCATCGCCAGTCGACGAACACACACAGCGGCAGATGACGCTGAGGCCTTCTGTTGGCGCTGTGGGTGGTCCCAGTGACAGGCAGTGTCTACCTTGTCACTCGACGTGTGCTTCGTGTGTGGGACAACTGAGCACAGACTGCGTTCAGTGTAGTCAAGGACTGCTCTGGTCACGTGGACGATGTCTGCCTACCTGTGATTACCTGTGAGTACTGCTACCTGGATTGATTCATTGATTGTTTCACCTGAGTATAGACGGACAGACAGACACACAGACGGACGGGCAGACGAAGAGATAGCTGTGCAACATTTTTTGTATTTGTTGCAGGCTTCCTATGTTTGCGGAATTGTTGTACACAACTATTTGTTACGGCATTGCTGTAAAGTGTAATTTTTAAGGTATGGTTGAAGCGACGGAAGTGAAATGAACTGAAACAAAAGCTGCAGCGCAACTTCTTTCGTTTCAGTTCAGTTTAGTTCGTTTTTGTCACTTTGACATTTCATTTCGTTTCTTGTCCGATGCATAAGAAATCGAAGTAAGTGGAGATAAGGTTTGACGCTGGGACGGAATACGTAGAACGTTGTCATGTGATGAAACCTGTCTGTCTTATTAGTCTGCCTAAAAGCGATAGCTTTCGGAGTGGGCTTACGTTTTGCTGGCATTTCTTTTTTTCTTTCGTAATCTCCCAGCTCCGTCGGCCGATCGCCGCGAAATTTTGCACGGTGCTCGGAACTGTGTTCGATTTTATCATGCCAGTCCAAAATTTCGAGGGGCCCTTCCCCCCAAAAAATTTAGGGGCCAAAAATATGCAAAATTTGGCGCGATTTCGGACGACTTCAAACTTTGACAGGGAATATCTTCGAAACAGATGAAGATATTCAAAATCAGACAAGTGCTTCATTGACCGCGATTTCTCACGCGTTCGGCAAAAAAGTCCGGTGAACTTTGGTCGACTAATTATGGAGATCTCGTCATACCCACCCAAGTCGACTTTTTCGAAAGACCACATTTTGGCCCCTAAGGGGTGCTGCGCCCTCAAATTTTTACACGCGTTATGGGGTGTTTATAGGATCCAGCAAACTTCTAGCAAATGTATTCAAAATACACGTGCTAATGCTGGACGTTTGCTGGACGTTTGCTGGATCGTGTAAACACCCTATCAGAGAATGAGCAAGTCTTACTGGCGCACTCTCTACCGGGGACGTCGGTCTCCCTTACATTTTTTTCAAATGGGGTCAGAAATAGGCTTAAAATTTGACATATTGATGCCTGTAACTTTTGGATTTAAGAGAGTAGCCCCATGAAACTTTGCCACATGACGGGTCATAAGGTGGGTATGATCACTTAAGTACAAACTTTTGGGTGCCTGCACTCCAGAAATTTGGGAATGCCAAAAACTCGAAAATTTGGCCAGATATCGGACAACTTTCGACTTTGACGGCGAATATCTTAGGAACTGATCAAGATATTAAAAATCGGAAACAAACTTGATCGACAACGATCCTCTTTGGGTTTAGCAAAAAAATTGGTGAACTTTGGTTCACAAACAAAAAAGTTACAAGTGTGGATGTTGACCCACCCTAAGTCGACAATGCGCGTTCTGCGTATGCAAATGCATTTGACTTCGGGCCACGTTACTTTGCTACCGGAGAAATTTCAAGCCCCTGAATTAACCCCCCAATCGGACTTAGGGCGGACTGACGTTGGGCTTTGCCCCAAATTTTTAGTTTTACTGCATGCTCATCTTGCACTGATTGATTGACAATGGCTTTATGTCTCTATACTTGCGCAGTGAAAAATAGGGGGGTTGTTAAGGGTGTAGATTTAAATTTTCCCCTATATTTTATTGGGCAATCAACACACTTAACAAGGAGCCCGAGGGGAAGAGTGTTGAGCTGGAAAGTGGGGTGAACTTGAGTTTGAAATTGGGACGGGGGACTTGTGCCCCGATTTCGATTCCAGATTTGGGGGATAGATCTAAGCCACTGCTGATTGATTGATCACTCAGTTAATTAACTAATTAATCGACTGATCGATCTTTGACATACGGCGCTATGTAAATGCATTTTTATTAAATTTGCAGCTTGCCTGTTCGATTTGTTAATTGATTAACTGATCGGTTGATCAATTAATTGGTCAGTCTGACTGCACTGTGTGGTAGGGAGTTCGCGGATGGTGGTCAGTGTTGGCCGTGTGACGTGAGCTGTCTATCGTGCAACGGTTCGACGTCGGCAGACTGCATCAGTTGCATCCCGGGCCGGTCTCTGCACTCCGGCCAGTGCGTCGAGACCTGTCCCGCAGGCTACTACGCCGCTGCCACGACTACACACTGTGAGCCGTGTCCGTGGCCGTGCAGCACGTGCACTGGTAGCTCTGCTGCCGGCACCGCAATGTGTACGTCGTGCGTCGCGCCGAAAGTACTCTATCAGTCCCAGTGTGTTCTATGTTGTGACGATGTCGAATCAAACTCAGACTGCTGCGTCTGCGATAACGCTACAGGTATAGTACGTAATGTGAGAGGAGTGTCAAGCTATCTCCGAGCTTGAGGAATTCCTGGAAGCAGTACCTTGGCATTCGCTCAACCCGCATTTTTTCTCTAGCCCAAAAGCTATGGCCGTTACGTGCGCCAAATTTTGGCAATTTGTAGGGGACATCGAGGGATGGTCAGGGGCAGAACTTTGGGCGAATGCATTGATGGAATTTTGAGGGGGCGTGAGGGGAATTTTTTTCTTCTACCCCTCATATCTCCCTTACTGGGGGAGCTGAGGCGCTGAAATTTTTTCCCAAAGGGCTTCCTAGGGGGACGTGTTTTGGCAAAATTTCGGCCCCCTCGATTGAACGGGGAATGAGTGGGCGAATGTTAAGCGATTTCCCCAATTTCGGGGTGTCGCTTGCGCTTTGTGGCAGAACCTATGGGGTGGATTATTCTTATGACAATCCTGTTTAGCCTGTGCTATGGTGTGACGTAATTAGCATGTTAGAGTTGTCTTTTTCAAACGGTACGAAGCGTCGTGACAGGGAGGGAACTTCCTCCTTATTTTAGCTTATCGGAAAATTGTCTTCTAAAAATACACAGTTTGGGCCTGGAATGAAATCCTTCAATGTTAAAGAAATTAGGGGCAAAATTGGAACTTTGAATACCTGTATTTCTTTCGTTGGAGAAGTGAGCTGCCTGCTAGACAAATTGGAACTTCCGGCACCCAGCCTTCTTGACCCACGACGGCGCTGTATAATTCTACGTTTGTGGTGACTTGCTGGCGTGGTTTGACTGTTGCAGGCGTGTGCGTTGAGTCGACATCTACACACTCGCAGCTGACAACTGTCGTCAGTGATTCGTCGTCCTCGCTCGTTCTAGTCAACTTTAGTTACTTTAATGTTTCAACCACAACAGCAGAAGCAGCTTCGTCCGCGCAACCGCCGCTCGTACATGCAACATCTACGCCGATCCTGCCCCCTCCGCTGGCGTCATCCGCTACGCGCGCTCCCATTGGTCACGGCGGTGACAACATGACGACGTCACGTGATGTTATGCATATGCATCTTAACTCGACGTCGTCTGCTGCCGCTGTAACATGGTGGAACGCCAGTGATGTCACAACATCTGTGTGGGAAGTTCGGTCGTTCGAGTCTACTGCGAACTCGACGTTGAGCAGTGTTCCAACGTCATCCGGTGTCTCACCGTTGGCGGATGACGTTCCGTCCACGGATGACATCTCTTCACGTCATCCAGCACGGTTCAGCACCCCGTCACCGCAGTACTTTCGACCGTTCGCCCCGTCCTGGTCCAGTGTCCTGGCGGTCGTTCTCTGTCTATTGGCTCTCGTCGTTCTACTAGTCACGTTGGTCGTCTGTCTGTCTCGTGCCCGCTCGCGTCACAAGCTTTGCTGGACCAAACACCGCTGCTACCTCCCCGTTCCACTCTTCTACCAGAATGGCGGCAGTGGCGTTGGTGGCTCTAGACCAGCAGCCGTCGTCGTTGATCGTTCAGCGCCTTCCAGTGCCGTCACCGTCACTACCGGCAACGGCTTGAGTCATGCAGCACCCGCAAACGGTCCCGAACTGGCGCCTTTAACTTGTGTCTAGTTCCTCCCGGGTTTACTTGCCACGCTGTTAAGTGTTAGAAAACCACGGTCTGGAGTGTCTGTTGAAGCCCAACCTTTACTTGGTCCAGTTTTTTTGCAAATTTAATTTACAACCTGTGTAGGCATATTTGTTCAGCAAGCTGCACATTTAGTTTTCAACAAATCGAAAATATACAGCAAATCCACAAAAAATTATGCAACACAAACTGCAAAAAATGGACATCGAGAGCTTACACAGAAAATCCACAACATCTTGGTTGACATGTCAAAATGTTGTACAGATTGTCATAGGACGTATTGTCCATCAGCTTTACAACAAATTGATAGAGTAAAGTTTGGGTTTAAATGAACTTATTCCACGGTTTCACTCGTACTCCCCATATCTTCTATTGTGCCTGGCGTGGTATAAAGCGTTACGAGTCTAGATACGTTGGTGTCAACAAGGGGCGTTGAAAATGCAGGACCTGACATTGCAGGACCTGACAATAACGGACCAAATTGCACGACCTGACATTGGCGGATCTTCTCCTTTCTCATCCTGCTCTGTTGGCCAGACAGTCAAGTGATGTTTAGCTTTGCAGTATCAGGTCGTAGGCCTTCTGCAGGCTTTTAAAAAGTAGACACTGCCGGGGAATGGGCGAATTAGACCTAGAACTAAAATGAAAATTCAATAGGGCTATTGCTTATTTTTACACTGAACGAACACAAAAGTTTAATTTTTTTCTATAGGCCTAAGTAGATCTATATCAAATTTAAATGCTTATTGATGGACCATGACAAATTTTTGTAAATGCTCAGTGAATGAGAAGGCAATTGCCCCCACGTGCCTTAACGTAAGTAAGTAAGTAAAGTAATGTACATATAGCATATAGCGATTGTTTTAATGATAGGCCTAACGTGTCCAACAATGCTGCAATACAGTTTGGTCCGCCAATGTCTGGTCCTGCATTGTCAGGTCGTGCTATTTGGTCCGCCATTTTCAGGTCTTGCAATGTCTGGCCCTGCAGTTTGGTCCACCATTGTCAGGTCCTGCATTTTCAGGCTTAAGGCGCGTACAGAGCGACGTAACTGAACTGAACTGATTAATGGGCGAGAATTAATACATTAGTTAAGTTCATATTGTGCTGCCGAAAAAGCAGTAGGCCTAATGCCTTGATCAGTTCAGTTCAGTTCAGTTTTGTCGTTCTGCACGCATCTTTATCTGTTAGGTCAAACAAATACTTATCGATAGCATTACTGATAGCATAATCCTACACAGTCGGCAGGTTGTCTCACGCATGACTGCAACCATGGGGTTACCGTTATACCACTGCAGACACTGCGGTAGAAATAGGCAGTACGAGTGTGACCGAATGTCCGGTCGTTATCTTATACTGGACTGCACAGAATTCAGAGTATTGTTGGATATTATGGTAATTATCGCTAATGATCTCCTGTTGTCGTTATGTCTCGATGCTGTCCACAAGTTTTCGGTTCGTCTCGTCCGTCCGTCCCTAGGCTCGGGTTCCACATTAGAGATGACCGGGAATGACTTTTTACATTCCCATTCCTTCCCATTCCCATTTTCAAACAATCGTTCAATCGTTGGGGCATAAACAATTATTGGCCTATCGAAGACTCAAGCCTGTTTGTCGTTAAATCCAAAGCTGATTACGACAGTCAGCATCATGCTATGCACTACTGCCGATGACAGCGCACTCAACACTACGGATAAGGCCAAAATGCAACAGTGCCTTGACAGAGTGTCAGGAGCTTGTGATGCCTATGGGCTCACTATGAGTACAATCAAAACTGAGAACATGTTTCAGCCTGCTCCAGAAGAAGATTACAACAGTCCAGAATTTACTGTGAATGGCCAAAAACTTTCTGTTGCAGACAAATTCACATACCTGGGCAGCTCGCTGTCACGATGCGTTCACATAGATGAGAAAGTTACTAGCCGAGTATCAAAAGCGAGCGAGGAATTCGGCAGACTAAGGAACAACGTCTGGGACCGGCAGGGACTCAGTCTGTCAACCAAGCTCAAAGTATATAGAGTCATAGTGCTCTCTGTCTTGTTGTATATGCTTGTGAAATATGGACCGTTTATCAACGACATGCCAAGAAATTGAATCGGTTTCACGTCACATGCTTACGCAAACTGTTACGGGTCAGTTGGCGCGATATGGTCCCTGACACTGAGGTCTTGAGACGCACTGAGCTCCCTAGTATCCAAACTATGCTCGCTAAAGCCCAGCTGCGCATGTTGTCCGCATGCAAGAAGAACGTCTGTCCAAAAGACTGCTGTATGGTGAGCTTCTGGAAGGAAAGAGATCTGCTGGAGGTCAACGTAAGCGGTAGAAGGATACGTTGAAGGCATCGCTCAACTATTTTGACGTCGACCCAGTCATTTGGGAAGAATTAGCTGGTGATCGACCCAGTTGGCGAAGTCTCATAGCAAAGGGAGCTATCAGCTATGAAGAAGGTCGTTTGACCAGAGCTGAGAGTAAGCGAAGGCAACGAAAAACGTTCTTTGTCAGCAGCTCATCAACACAACACAATTGTGGAAAAACATTCCGTGCTGCGATTGGTCTGTTCAGTCACAAGAGAACTCACCGAGGCAGTGCTGATCTCACCAACATGTCAACTTGAGGGAGTGTCGTGGTCATCATCCAACGGATAGACGAACACCATGCACTGCTGAACATAAGTCACAAACTACAGAAAATGTGCTTAATGGTACTCGAATTTGACTATAGAACAATATCGTTTTCTAAGCAGACTATAAGCCTAATACTGCATCTGCCGATGGGAATTAATTCCCATGGAAATAAGGGCCATTCCCATTCCCATGCAGGTTGTTTCCCATTCCTTCTCATTCCCATTTTCAATTATGTCGTCAATTCCCATTCTCATGGGATTTCCAATGGGATTCCCATACCCATTGGGAATCCCATTCCCATGGTCATCTCTATTCCACATTGTCTCGTCTAGCTGAAGAACTATTGTATTTGCTGATGAATGATGATGTTTGTTGTGCGCCCGCATTACAGGTAACAGATCTTGCCCGTCTGTCTGTCTGTCTGTTCCTTCTATACGTGCTCTTAACCAGGGCCGGATTATCCGAGGCCGCGGGTCCCGAAAATTTTGGAGAGAATTTTTTTTGCAGTTTTCTAGACTGAAACTTTTGTCAATTCTGCGTACAACAGTTTAAAATTTGTTCTGCTCACTTCGCTCACAGATCATTTATACCCTCAGTTTTAAATTTGTTCCGCCGCTGTTGTTTGAATTTATTGTTTGAGCAAAGGGGGCAACAGTGCAAATAGAACTGAAATAAAGTTAATATTGCAAATATATGTACGAAGGGCCCCCCAGTCGTTTTCAAGCTTCAGAGCCCAGGAGAAACCATGATCCGGCACTGCTCTTAACTCGAAAACGAAAAGGTGTCGAGAAACCAAATTGTTGTGTACGATCCCCATGGGAGGAGTAACAGGCGCGACGACTTTTCAGCTGAGAAGGCCAAAGGTCGGGAGGACGGCCTCGTAAGATGTCGATACTGGGCCGACGTATGTCAGTTGTATTCAGTGACTTTTAGTCGGAATTGTTGCAGTCACCCGGGCGAATTTTGCCAGCAAATTTCTTTCCGTATTGTGTCACCTCTGCTGCACAGTGTCGCGCCAGTAGACATCTCGGAGAAGATTTCCTATTAAACGCACGCGGAAAAATTACCGCTTAACTGTCGACATTTTGTGTCGCTGTTGATTCGGAAAAAAGGGTTGCGTTCGTCGTCAGATTTGTTTCGCGTACCCATGGCGACTGCTGTGTTCGCTTGCTGTATATATTATTGTTTGTTGTCGCTGCACTAGTTGTTCTAGCTGTTTTCCATTTGTTACGTTCGCCAGTTTGTTTCTAGTTTAGTTCAAGCTTTAAGGAGCGATACCTAAGAGAGGAAGATTTTCCGTATTATATAATACCGCAGCTGTAGTACTTTAGTTTGGAAGGTGCCTTTTGCCGGTCAGTTTGTATAGACCCATACAGCTGTGCGCCATTCAAAGAGCGTAGATAGTTTGTTTTATTCTTGCCGTAAATAGCATACTCAGTACGTATCGCGCATGCAAGCGCCGCCAATGTCCGATTTGAATGCTTAGAGATCGTAGTCAGAAGGTTTGCAATAATTTACAACTATACAGCTACTATTGTCATTGATACTGCTATACTACTGCTGCTGTTAGTTTCGATTTGTTCAACCGTCTTGCTGACGTTTTTGAATTAATCCGGGCTGCTTCTCTGCGTTTTCTTAGGCTATTTACGACGAGAAATAAAATAATAAACCGGAAATAACACTGAAACAGTTGTTTTGTTTTTTGCTTCATTTTTCGCATATTTCACATATATGCGGATGCCTTTGTCTGCAATGATGAGCTTTTGCTTTTCTGGCAGCCCGCTTTCAGTATGCATTATTATGTTGCAATATTGTTATTCGTTTTGGCAAATAAATGTTCTTCTTTTTCTTTTTCTTTTTTCTTTTGCTGCTGTTGCCCAACCCAAAATGACAAAGCACTAAAGTGTGAGCTATTTTTATAATGCTGTAATTTGTTACTGTATTCCAATAGAATATGACTGCTCTGTCGGAAGCTGTCGTTAAAAAGTGATTAAGTAACAGGTGCTCGTTTACCGTTGTTGCATTTTCAACAGTTTACTGCTGGTCCGTTACGTCCGTCGTCCTAAGATGTCTTCCTATCTTACTCCAAAATAGATCCATCTGTGTCTGTTTTTTTCGTTATCAGCTGATAAAGTTCGAGCACAAACTCTACTTGCTTTGCTTTGTTGTACAACAAGACAACCAATCCGTAAGAAATCGAACTAAGTGGATTGATCATGTTACGCTGATGTCCCGTGTAAATAATGTCGTACCGTAAAATGTATTTATTATTGTTTCGCTGTTGATAGTATTTTATCGTTGTCTTCGTCGTCTTCGTTGTTGTTCTGTTAGATATTATATTATCGACTGTTTCGTTAATGCGCATTCCATCCGTATACGGCTGACACGATCACTTTATTCGGAAAAAAATTGTTCAAAATTATTGACGTTGACGTTGACGACTGTCAGTCTCGAGGTGTTGGTGAAAAGAGACAGAATTATAGCGCTCTCTTTTAAACACCAAAGGGGCTGTAGGGTTGGCGTCTATCGCTTCATAAAGACACCCACAGCTTGAAGCAGAATCAAGCTGGCTTCAAAATCTTCACAGTCTTGGGAGAGGGGAATTGTCTGGGGCTCATATGTCTGGGGACTGTACTACGTCCTCTCTGCTATGCTTTCTATCCAGTCCAAAACGACGATCGCTGAAGTTTTTTTTGTTATTTACACGATGAAATTTGTTTTTGTTCCCACGTACAAAATGAGGTACCCGGTGCTAAAATTAAAGGCATAGTTCTTCCGAAGCGTGCAGAGTCCGGCGCTGATCTCCGCTTTCTTAGCCATGAGCCGGAAACCAGCTTACACTGTGAGACCATGGATAAGTAGGGGCTATTGCATCGCGCGGTGTGCCTGTTTAATGATCAGCAGTCGCTGGTACTTACGGCAAATGCCGATGTGACGGTCAGGCTGAGTTGACTTGGGTAGCCGGTTACTTACTCTTGGTGATGGTTTACCCATTCCAGTACTAACCGCTGCCGATGTAAAGCCACTGCGCTGATCGAACGTCTTGTCACTGTCGTTATTACCCAATCCTGAAACTGCACAATTTTGGATTTTGGTATGGCACTATAAACAGTTTAACTACTTCTTGTAGGAACTGTAATTATGTGTCGAAGACAAATTCGACCATGCAATAGCGCGAGTTGGTATTTTATAACTAGACGTGAGAAAATTGATCTGCGACATGTGGGCATTTGCGAATCTACCGATCGCATCTAGCACTTGAATTCTAACTGCCAGTAACTGCTATTATTGTTAGCAAGTTACACGGAAATAGTCGAACAGGCTGTGAAATGGCGCTATTAGCTACTTTCGTGGCAAAATGTGCACTGTCTCTCGAAAAAAGTTTACCCTTTTTATTTTTGCGACATCTTTATACGATTGCGTCCGATTTTGCTATTTTTGGAACTAACATACCCCAGAAAATTTTAAACAAACAAATGCACAGCCCACTACCACTGGCGTAGCCATAGGGGGCACTGGGGGCACGTGCCCCCTTAGGAGCCTACTCAGTTACTAAAAAGTGCACAAAATGCACCAAAACACGTCATTTTCACACCAAAAAATGCGAAAAAAAATTTTGGGGAGGGGCACAGTCCCTTCCTCATACCCTCCCCGTTTGGAGAGGATACCCCTTCCCATACCCCATCCTTTAAGTGTCTCCACTACAACTAGATTCTGGCTACGCCACTGCCCACTACATCTCATTTCCTACGTAAAATTTAGGCTCGATGTAAGAGCATATATGCATGAATCTGTAGCGACTTAGGATCTCGACTCACGCACGAAAAAACTTGGTTAGGGGCTAGAATACATTGAAATGTCAGCAAACCCCACGTTGGCACGTTTAGTCTTGAGTTGGCATTGCCCGCTCATTTGTGCGTTAAAACACCCAAGAGAAGCCAAGATGTCGTTGTGTGGCGTCTTTAAATAGTTTGGTAACTTTGGTATAATTAATCGGAGTTTAAACCGAACGAATTTGTCTTGTTTACAGTGCTGTGCTTTTGCTTGCATTTTTATGTGTGTTTGGATTCAACGTAAAATTTGCTTTTGTTCAGTGTTACTCGACGATTTGCATTTGCAGTTACAAGTAATCAGTGCTTATGTCGAGAAATTAATGACCTCCTATAACAGTGTTTAACAGTGGCATAGTCAAGATTTGTATTTGGAGTATTATTCAGTGGACGAAATTTTTGGTGTGTGAAGTTTGTGCATTAATTTTACTTCTGAGTTTCGTTCTTCGTGAAAGTTAATTTAATTTGAAGTCCTCCTTTGTAGTTTTTCCAGTTATTTTTCTTTTATTGATGCTATTTTCTGGTTGTGCTGTAGCCTGTAGTTGGTTTTAAGTATAGTTCAGAACCATATGTAATCTAACTGCGAATGTATTCTGTTTCCTTACCAAGACTTTGCTTATGAGTTATATTTTTTTATTATCGTTTACTGTCATGAGCTGTTCAACATGTTCCTAAAACGCCCCCTCCTGCAGAATAGCTGCATGTGTATACTCGAATACGCTATTTTAGCTTTATGTGATAATTTACTGCAATTTAGGCTTATTAGGTTTTACATATTTGTAAACAATATCGCGTGGTTTCTGTGCAAGAAGCGAGTTTTTTTCGTACTTTCTCGGGCCTGTAGCGAAAGATGTGAAAAGTCTTATTTTCTGCCTGGAATTGTAACACAAGCCTCAATACAAGAACATTACTTGAATTTGATGGCACCAGTTCGCTTTTGCCTTCCGCTTCTTCCAACGAGTTATAACACAGTGCGTTAGAAATTGGCGGCCGTTGTAGCACAAAATGTTGTAAAGAGGCGACGTACTGTGGAACAAGATGAGAATTATAATAGTCCGGAGTTTTTGTTAGTGTATATCTGTAAGATAATCACTTTATAAACTATAGTGCTCTACTCATGTTGTTAAATATTACGCAGGTTCATCGGAGTCGTCTATACGAGATAAATTGTTGCATTCCCGTTGTTTGTTACAGAAATCTTGGGTTACTCGAAAACTTTGTTACGATAACGTTAGCTGTTAGCTTATTTGCCGTTTCAGAGATGCTGTAAAAGTGTACTGAATTATGTGTTTACCAGAGATTTTTAGTCTTATATTGGACATTCGCAGTAATTAAATAAGCTGGATTTGTTGTTTTTCTGGTTTGTTTCTCGGTTTAGCATCTTACTGCTACTGTCATTTTTATGTTATATGAAAAATGATGTTCGAAATAAAACAGCTGACTGATTGTTCGATTACATTAATCCAGTTAAATCAAGCTTTTAGTTAAACAAAACTCATATTAATGCCAATGCTTCATGATGCGCTGATGCTTTAGTTTTTTTCACTTAAGTTTTTGCGTGTTTTACACCGTTGAATGCGTCATTTGTGACCTAAAATGTATTCAGTGGTCAGGCTGCGGAAATTTGATCCTGTGTAGGTTACGTTAATGACAACAGATGATGTGACACGCTATAATGACCAATGAAAAGGCCATGTACCGGTACATCATGATGCGACAACGTTATATATTGTACACGATGTAATACACACATATCCAGTCAATCAATCAGAACAAAACTATAGGCCTACGCAGCGCCATTTTCTCGCCAGCGAATCAAAGGTGCATATGGAGCCTAATGGCAGCGACTGCAGTGTGCGCGGCAAAAAACATTCCACAATTTTTAAAATCATTTTTCCAGCAATTGCTTGTCTCTGTTTCAAATTGTCCCAAATCACCTGCAGCGCCCGGTTTAGTTCAACATAGGATTTCGGTTATGGTGAAAAATTGTTAACAAATAAGCATATCACCGGAACCGGTGCAATGATAAATTATAAGTAGGCCTAAAGACTGTATGGACGTAGTTTATAAAGCTTAAGTTACTTTGACGTTACTGGCAACATAATTGTACCAGTTTTATTTTCAATAAACCTTAGCCATTACAGCAATTTCCTGAACAGTGCAAAATCACGATGTGTCGCAAAAAATTCGTAACTTTGTAACAGTAAAAAATGTCGATGCTCGTTGACCTTTTATGCAGGCGAAAACATTTACCAAGTGGGTTAAAGTTTGCTGTAAAATTCCGAGCGGTTAGTGAGAAAATGGCCTTAGGGAATATTTTTCCGCACTCTCTCACCCTGTAGATTGAGTGGTCAGACAATTTGGGCTATTGCGACAGGTGACCAAAGTTATTCCGACATTATCAACGGGATGAAATGGGTAAAAACAGGATAACCACACTTCAACTCTGTATTCATAAAATTACGCATTTTACTCCACAGTGGTAGAGCTATCTATGCAGTAAGAAGCAATATACACCCACTACCGATATTCCCCACTGGAAGCGACATGCCCCGTTAAGGTTGATCACAAATCACAATACGTTGAAAAGTAAAACTTGTGGCTGATTTGCCATCGCGCCCAAAATTGTATCATGTAACAACGACCCCTCCGCGCGGTTAAGTGCTTGTTATAGGTGGAAACTGGGGCGAAGCAAAATCTGATTATTGGCACACATTACTACTTTTTAACCTGAGACACTCCTTCTTACTTTAAACGTTTGCCGCAAGTAGATTCTGACGTTTGGAAACGAAAATTGCAAATACAGTTTTCGACACTCGCGCATTCGGGGGACTTTTCTGACGTTGATGTGCTATTAAATTGACGTTTTACTTACTTATATCGGGCCAAACAGTAATCGTAAGAATAAAGCCGCACATTGCGGTAACTGCGGGCTATCTGCAACAGTCACTGTAACTGCAGCTGTTATTAATGGCGACAGACGACGATCTAAAAGTCGCAGTCACTCCCCGACGCTGATTTCCTCTCACACCGCACGATTCAGCGCGGTCCAGCCGACAACAACAGCATGCTTGAACCGCTCTTTGACTCTGTAAAAAATCAGTAAATCAGCATTATTAATTTATTTTGTTACTGAAAATGCATTGCGGTCTATTACGTAGATAAACATTAAGAAAAATAGGCTAAGGACAGACCCGCCAGATTATTGATCTTCGATACGGGTGTTAAAATTTGTGCTTGCTTTTCTTGTCAAAAGTCAGTGTGAAAACTTCTATGAAAAGCCGTTCATAACTTTTTTAGTAGTCCAAAAACCAGCGAAACCAAAAAAGATAAGACTTCTGACTTCTTAACATACCATACCGTGGGCTTACGAATATAATTTTATAGGCATAGGCTGTACGTGTATGCTTTTGTGATAATATGTTAATATACAAAAACTCACGTGCTAATCGTTAATAAATCTTTTCAGAACCTTCGTGTTTCTGTTTTTAAATAACGATTCGGTCGGTTGCAACGTCACCATCAGCGATGTAATCGATCGATTATCGATCGCTCCATTAATTGATTGATTAATGGATTGATGTTATAAGTTGATGCGGAGAATGACTCACACGAGGCGGATGAAATGACGTCATTGGCACCGTATCTGCGCGAATTCGAGCAGCTGCCGTTTGCTTGCTGCTGTGAACCGTGACGTAGGCCTAACTGCTGCTGCTGCTGCTGCTGCTGACGTAGAAGATGCTGTTGTTGATGATGGCAGCAATAACGCTGTGGAAGACGACAACGACGACGATGATGATGAATTTGTTATGTCATTTACTAATGCTCAGACGTTCGAATCAGGATTGCAGAAAGTGTGGTTAAAAACAGCATTCGTTTCCGTTACAAGAAGGAGCTCTAATTCTATTCACTGACATAGAAAAACTCAATCCTGCGTCCAGAATAATGATGATGATGCTGCTGATGATGATGGCAACAATAACGCTGTGGAACTGCGGTGCTCGGCGGAGTGATCGGTACGACAATTGACTCGCCAACAGCCGCGACATCAGCAGCAGTAGCTGGTCTTCCGCGCATCCGTCTCAGGTAACAGCCGATGAGGCGGATCTTGGTGGTTGAGGGCGGTTGAGTGGCGGAAGCGGCTGCACGTCTTCGTGCCTCGTGCGCCTGTCTACAGCGACAATATCCGCCAGACGCTGCGCGCATTTACTCACATCATCTCAACGGTTTCCGTAGGGAAAATTACATCTTAGAACTGACACTCAGTTTTGATTTTTTCATAACTGACTCGCAGCAGGTTTTTTTCACCCACGTCCGCCCCACATTTCATGTCTAGAACGTCTGGTGAAGCTGAAATTCGCGTCGCATATCCGATAAATGCACTTTTATTTACAACAGCTAGCAGCGGCGTCGTGTGTTAAAAAAGTAGCCAGACAGGAAGTTGCAAATTTCAGACAGAGATTTTGCGTGGACTAAATTTTTTTAGTGCTCTTTCAGCGAAAATTTTGCATTTTTAAATCAAAATTTTCTGAAAAAAGTTTTTATAAAAATTGTCAGACATTCGAAAATTTTGAGTGGGCACTGGGCAATTGGGCGCGTAGAGCTTAAACTTGACGAGTGGAATAATCCTCTCATGTACACTTGTTCGTACGTCAATAGTTATATATTCTGTCTTTTCAAAGGGCACCTGCTAGTGAGGCCATTTCTTTTCTTGACTTCGTGTCTATACCTGTATTTGCTACATATATCCGTGCTCTGCTTGCGTACTATATGTTGTTGATGAAAAAATAATTAATTTATTTATTTACTCATTCATAAACTATAGTCAGCTCATAGGCGGATCCAGGAGTTGAAGTTGGGGTCAAGGTCAAGCGCTGAAGGCGCGCGCAAGCCGAGTCGAGGCGCCGAAGGCGCCAAGAGGGGTGGGGTG
>Ga0209367_1005683_pt1 | contig 17270 bp, 12 predicted proteins | sample WorMetLIZISLAND2_FD_187412 | JGI IMG/M metagenome (GOLD analysis project Ga0209367, IMG submission 187412) | Marine gutless worms symbiont microbial communities from Max Planck institute for Marine Microbiology, Germany - Olavius geniculatus... ... | reverse complement strand
AACGCAATAGAGATGCAGCCAGCCAGACAGGATGCGCTGCGGTCGACCGTGTATCGTCGGCCTAATGGCCGGTGTCACATTGAAATGTCTCCCCCATGAAAATCCGCCCGGGGAGAGATAATTAATCACAGAATTGATATGTCTCCCCCTTATTAAAATATCGCCGGCCGCATAAAAAGTCTCCCATTATTATAGGTTCGCCCCTCAGAAGAGTCTCCCCCGGCCTACAATTTACCAGTAAAAATTCGTTTCGCCCGGCAGTCGCCGGGCGGGGCGGATTTTTGCCAGTAAATTGTCGGCCGGTGGGGGAGACTTTTCTGGGGAATCCTATAATGGGACACCGGTCGGCCGGACCCACTAAGAGACATAATATTTCATTTAGGCGTTGTGTTTTTTGCGTGTACCCGATGACCCCGGGTGGCCACGCTGCGGTGGTTTGTCGATGAATAACTAAAACTGTCAACGTTGGCGCCTGTCCCAGTAATGATGATGCATAGACTCGACACGCTTGAACCGGCAGACGAATGTGAGAAATTAAAAAAATAACTACAACAAAAGAGACGATTAATTGCGGCGAACGTAAAAAGTGTAGTTAAGATAACTAACGTTTGTGGGACATTTTTAATTAAAATTTGGATGCAATAAGCAATCAGCCGAAAAACGTTAACAAAACCGTCGAAAGAACCAGATACTTTGAAAGACTGTTTAATGAATAAGACAACATATTAGAAAATTTTGTGTATTATCTTGCAGTCGCTTAAAATAAAAATACCATTAGCATGTTTTCGCGTTACTTAATTTGATCCAGGCAATTGTTTTATGACTTTTTTGAATACGAACGAAGCGCACGACGAAAGATTCAGAACGTCGATCGGTGCACCGAAAATTGTTTGGCGTGACGACAGATATACATATATCAAACTATTTTGAAAAAACGAAATTTTACGCTTATGCTGACTTATTCAGCCGACTGCCTCCAAAGTAAGCATTTTGCTGTTCTAGTGTTCTAGTAGCAAAAACACAGTTTTCGATCACGACAAGCTCAAAGTAAGTATGCGCAAATAAATGCGACATTGACGGTTGACCAAAAATAGCAATATGGAAATGGTTAATCTCCGAAAAAATAGGATCAAAATTCCAAGGACAAAATATTTTGATTTTCGGTCACGGCGGGTTTCACGGATGTGCTTGTCAGCGTTTGTAATAATGCCCGACAATCGGAAATGGATGCCCAAACCGTATATGCTAGTAGTTTTGGGCCAATCTCTGAACCTAGTTGTCGGCGGGAAGCGGTATAGTAAGTCTGGCGCTTTGAGTCAGCTTAGTCCCGCCGAAGATGAACACATCAAAAATTCTACTAGGATATTGGACATCATAATCTGTAAGGATGTCACTGGTATATTATGCTTTTATCTAAGTGCATATGAGCATCAAAAATATGCCGCTTTTGCACAAGAATATTTCGCAAAAAAAACTAAATAAAGTTCTACACCTTTTTTTCTCAAATTTCATAAATATGTTGAGTTTGGTATTAACCAGACAATGTTATATTTATATAACAGCGTATGTATTAGTGCGCAAATATACGAGGCAAATTTTTGATACTATTTTCATCGTTATCAATACTATTTCAGCATAATAATAACGAGTTGTTTAAAAATGTTTGACTCATAAGTCAGAGCAGTTTATGCGTATGACGGGTTTGCGGTAAGCGAGTTGTTTACAAATACACAGAAAGACAAGTATTTTTGTTGTCGTAATTTGTTAACGGCCAAACAGCAGCGTTTGATGTTCCACAGCTGCCCTGCAAAGCGCGCACGTCTGACACTCACTGATAATTATAACCACTCTATTGGGTGGTCCATAAAAGTAAATCTATAACTTGGCTAAATTTAGCTAATTTTCAAAATTATCTAATCAAATTACTAGCGCCCCTGTGCTACGGATAAGGGGCGCCATAGCAAATGATACGTATGATATGATATAATATATATATAATGATATGCGACGAAATCTTTAATTATTACCCAATTGCAAATTTACGGCAGGGTAAGCTATATCACTGAAATAATCGAATAGGCTTACACGTTATTCTGATCACAAACTTGCGAGCTTGCTTTTATTCCGCCACTTTGTATAAGCCCTAATAGAGTGTGGCAACGTCTTATGGAACTTGGTTCTTTCATCAATTTCAGTCTGGTCCTATTAACAGCTAAATTTATAGACTTACAGCACTGTATGTATCTTGCATTTATATCAATGACTAATCTGCTTAGCATGCATTTAAATATCTGGATGTGCGACGGATAGGCTACTGATTTTTTGTTAATTTTCTTTTCATAAAACAGCCAAAGCGAGCGGACAGCCTTGCTCGCGCACTGTAAATTGGCTTAACATGGATGAATAGTTATATAGTAGACACACTTCGTAGTCATCGTATAGGTTAACTAGTTCACGTTCGTTCGTTACCGCCAGTTTGCGTAGCAGGTATGGTGTGGTGTTGATGGTAAATTATAGCGTATGGCCTGCACAGAAGCGCGGCAATCACCCGGCACGGTGGGCGCGGGTAGAAATCGGCATCGACTGTATGTTGCATAGCAGTGTTGTGGTTTGATATATCGATACGCACCCAAGACCCGACCGAACATCGACAGATGTCGCCAGCGTCGCCCGCTAGAACAAAAAAACTTTCTGCTCTGTTTTGATGATACCACACAACAAGCGATGCACGCTAATGACTGATGGCGGCGATGCCTGCCATTGTTGCGAAGTCAGAACTCTTGCTATGTCCACGTCGCGTCTTCAGCCAAGACGCAATATCAACGTAAAACGCGATAGAAAGAATTTAACGTGAGCACCAGAACTGATGGCTATGGTCAAGAAGAAGATGCTGATCAGTTGAGGCTCACGAAATAAATCGGGAGTTGATTACAAACATATTACATGATGCATACGTCGAAATGAGCAAACAGCGATTGAGCGAAGAGAAATCAAGATGTACTGATACACTTTATAGTTATTATACTAAATTTTATATTAGAAAGGAGCAGCTAAACCACATAGGCCCTAATCATTTAGAACTAAAATTTCAAAATCATTAGGAGCATATAGCTAGTGTAGACATACCGTATATGCTAAGAATGGGAATGAAGTAAATTGGGGCAGCAAGATTTAAATACTTTGATCAAATTTTCTGCTTAATGTAAAATTTACTTGTAGAAAAACTAAAATAAAAAATTGATCAAAGTAAGATGGTTATCGACAAATAAATTAAACCATAATTACAAACTGAGTAGGCCTATAGCTACAGATCTATATAATTTACAGCATAAGAAAACAGTTGCATTATTTTAATTTATTACAGGTATTTAACAAATCTAAAAAAGTAAATTGAGAGTCCAGAGATAAAGTGAATAGCATCAGCCATGCACTGCGTTTTTCGGACGTCGCTCGAACTCCTGGCGCACATGACTAGATTTATGGCAACAAAACGTGGATATTGTAGAAAAAACGTTTCACTTGGTCTTTGCTTTAAATTTAACTTAATAATGACGAATTCAGACACGGTTACATAATACATAAACACTAAACATACGCTTAATTTTTTTCATAATATTTAAAATTATCTTTATTTTATACTGCGTAATTATGTCTCTGGACAACGTCACTGATGCAATAACCACGGGCACTTTTTTGGAGATAAGTAGTTATTTCAGAAAAAAAACATTTCACGTAGACACCAAATATAGGGTTTATTAAACTATAGCTTGTGCACTTGAAGAACAAAAACTTTATTTTTCACTCGCGAAAGTTAATTAGCCTAGCATTGTAACTTGCGTCAAGAAAAGATGTTACGTAAGCCTTAAAGCATTTTACGTAGATACATTTTGTTTTACTGCGAACTCATAGTCATAGTGATGCATTGTTAATACTGTGCGTTGTAGTTTTTTGTGTAACATTTTTGACTTCTAGCATCAAGTTTTTGAAAGTTCTAGAAATTTTTCAGAAGGCTAAATATTTGGTCGGATATTACGTAACTAATAGGTACCGTTTTAGAATACAAATCGTCACGTCGCGCTGGGGTAGGTCGACCAATGACTGCCATGACACGCGCCACGCAGGCTAGTATGCACGCAGCAGCTCGCCCGCTCGCCTCCACCGCTCAGTTCTCTGGCTCTGACTAACCATCATCTCTCTTCCTGCAGTACTGGTCATCATCATCGTTGTTCTGACGTCTGGTCAGTCACTGGAGCGTCGTCGATGACTGCGAGCATACAGTCTGCAGTATAGCAGTGCTGAGACGAGAGGTCATGCGAAGGGCGGAGTGGACTGGATGAGTTGCTGCTGCTAGATGGTGGAAGGATGAGTTCGTATTTCATGAACTCGTTGATGCAGTGCTACAACTGCAGTCACCAGGTGGCGTCCATGTACCCGGCGACTGGAAGTCAAAACTTCGACGTCTGCCGCTGTGACGCTGACGTCAACCACGCTGCCGCTGCAGCAAACGTTTTCTCGACGTCATCGTTGTTTAGCCGCCGACATCATCAGTTGGCGCAGCACAGATCGCGACTCCCAGCGCCTGAAGCCTCTCAGGCAAACTGTTGCTGTCCTTCTTCTTACTCGTATCTCGGCGTAGCGCCATCAACTATGCCCGAGTGTCGCCATTCCACCCCGGCCGTCAGCGCTGGCCGAGCGCTCGTCGACGCACCATCAACGTCTTTCATGCCGACCAACAAACTGTCGCCCGTGTTACCGTATGACGCGAAAGTGGGACATCATCCAAGCCGACACGCCGCAGAGATGACGTCGCCGTCCAACGGCTACAGTGAAGTCTGTCGTCAGCCGCTCTACACCGACAGCAGCCGGTCATCATTTGTAGTCCCCACGTACAAAGTCGAACGACCTTCACCGCCCGCGACACCGAGCACAGAACCCCACCAGGTAGACGCCACAGAGCCGTGGAACTCCGCACTTCATTACAACGAGCTGGATATTAGCACAGACAAAGCCCAAAACGACGGGCAAGTGTCAGAGAAAAACGACGATAAAATATTGGAACCATCAAAGAGTTGGCAAGACAACGCGGTGACTGCAGACAGCAACGCGTTGACGAGGACTTCGACAACGATGACGACTGCACCAACACATCAGCAGCAGGCGAGCCACAACACGAGCTGTGATATCAAACAGACGCAGTTCGGTGTTGTATATCCCATCTACCCTTGGATGACCCGAGTCCACAGTACACACGGTAAGTTCCTAACTTCGCTCTTGAACGATCGCGATATGAATATTTGTTAATGTGCACGCGTCGCAATTTTAAACACTTTTGTAGCACGCATTTATTCTACTTGCATTTTATTTCTTGAGGAGAAGAGACTTTGTTATTATTATTATTATTATTAAACATTAAATATACACAACTTTATCTAAACACAAACTAAGAATTGGATTAATATTATGATAAACGCACCTACTGTAATTAAATCATATTGTCATAATCAGACATAACCATCATTATATAACGGTAGTGTTTACAGTTAATTGTAAGCTTAATCATAAAATTATAATATGGGACTCAATACTAATTTTTAGAAATAATTTTTAATGGCTATTTTATTCATTTGTTTGAATTTAAGTACGTAGTATTTTAATACACTTTTTAATTTTTTTTTCATTTTTTAAATTCTAATTAACATTCTCGTTAAAACATTTTGTAGAATTTTTTTTACAGTTTTATATTTATAGTTATTACAAGCCTTTAAGAAGACTGCTAAATAGCTAATAACAAGTAATTGAGGAAAGCTCACATGACGCGCGACAGCTGCGCTGATCCCACCGGGGGATCAGTATGCAACGTGCACTAAAATAGTAATGCGTTTTAAAAAAGTAACAAATTTAATTAGGCTTACGTGCGGATGAGTTCTTGAACTTAAGACATCGAAACTCAAGCGGTTAAAATTTACATTTAATATTTCATTGCGTTGTTTGCGCCAGTTGTTTGCGTCAATGTTTAAAAAAATTCCTACGCAAGTTGTCCTGGTCTATCTCTAGTAATTTATGTGTAGTTAACTTTTAAAATATGCGTCGCAACCTAAAATCGCAAAAAGCTCGTTTTTGGACCTTAAGATAGTTCAAGATCATCAATGTTGGTATTCCTTATAAGAGCTCGTCAACAGTATACTTGTTACAATTAGCGGCAAGTCTATTTCTATTAATTTTGCAAATGTTTTCACGCTAAATTGGTGGATATTGGCAGAAATCGCGCATTTTGAGAGGGTACCAATATTTGACTCCCCCATACAGAAAGACCTAGGGAAAAACTCTATCGCAACAAACCTTAAAATAAGTTTTAAGGTTTAAGGTCCTTTAAAGTCGTCGATGTTAATACTTTTTAAAAAGCTTGTCACCAGTAGTCTTGTTATAACAAGCAGCAAGTCTGCCTACCTGCAACCGTTTTCATACTATAGGAGTCGATGGCCGTAAAAACGATTTTTGGGGCGTACTCTGCTTTGACGCCCTCGTTCGAAAAAAATCTCCTCAGCCAGCGGCATGAAATTTTGTCGCAGTTTACGGTGAAAAGTTCATAATCTCAACTTGCACCGTTTTGATAGGCGCACAAGCGTAACAGCCGACGGACAGACAGACAAACAGGCAGACGTCTCTACAATAGGTAGGATGCGCATATCATAGCTGTCGCGCGTAAAAAAAACAGCGACATAGGCCTAACGTGATAAATTAGTGTGTAGCAGCTCGGACGAAAAGCAATAAGGTCTGTAGATATAGTACTAATTGCGAGTTTAGTCTGCAATGCAGTTCGTACACTTTCACAACTGCAAGTTTAACACGAGTTTTAAATTTTTCCAGAACTGGCCTTTTAACTATCGTAGAGGCGTCTGTCTGTCTGTGTGTCACACAGTGCAGCCTTATTAAAACAGTGCAAGCCAAAAACGAAATCATCTTTTTGGCTGCCACAAGGACTCCAGTTTATTGTGACAAAATTTCATGCAGCTGGGCGAATGGATTCCCCCTCCGAACGAAGGCGTCAGAGAAGGTATCCCTTCTAAAAGCGCCTATTCCACTGCTAACACGAAAACGATTGCAGATAGGCACGGACTTGTTGCTTACACGCATTGCTGACAATCGTTCGGAAGGGGGAATTTTAATGTCAATGAGATTGAACGATCTTGAACCCTTAAAATAGAGGGTTTTAGTAATTTTTGCGATTTTCGGCTTCGATGCCGATTTTGAAACTAAATGGCGTTGAAATGGCTGGAGATAACAAAGAAAATTTGCGTATGAAATTTCGAGCATTAAACGTAGATCTTAACAATGCAAGTTCCAATTCTTTAAGTTTAATGAGTCCGCACGATGCGTCAAATTTGGATATCTCTTCAAAATGCGTGCTTTCTGGACTATCCACTAATTTAGCATGAAAGCGGTTGCAAATAGACACAGACTTGCTGCTTATCGTAACAAATACTGCCGACGAGCTTTTAAAGGGTACGAAAACTGATGACATTAAACGACCTTGAAATTTAAAAACACGGTGATTTTTTTTCGCGATTATAAGTTATGAAGCATATTTCAACAGCAAATTACGCTAACACCGAAATTACTAGAGCTATAGAAAATTTTTGGCATTAAGCGTAGATTTTAACCGTTTTATAGTTTTGATCTCTTGGGTTTGAAAAATCCCTGGCGAGGCTTCAAATTTGGATACTTTTTCAAAACGCACTATTATTCTATTGCACGTTGTACACCAATTCCCCATCCCCAATGCTGTCACGCGTCAGGTGAGCTTTGCTCAAATTACTCGTTCGACTAACGTTGGGTTATGAACTTATGGCCAAGTATTCTGCCGCGTGCAGATGCACGCGTACGTGAGTGTCATCGGCAAAAATAGGCACAATGTCTGTAAAATGTTGGAGAGAGACTGTCGTACGTGACTCGAACGATCGCGACTATTTACGCGTGTGCACCGTCCGTCCGGCCGCGTACGTTGTATCAGTTCCTGATACGCAAATAGTTGGTCACGCGCACCCATATCTGCTTTGCTTTGAATACGACTGTACCGGTACGCACTCCGACGCAGTTTTTATGCAAATATTTAACCCTGAAAACATACAATGACACATCCACCGGGTGAATACGGCGAAAGTTCTCTATAGACCCAGTCGCCTAGAAATCGTCGTCGTTAAAGCCTAGTTTTCATCAACGCAGTGCCCGCAACATACGCAACGCAACGAATGCAAGAATAAACGACGTTTCTATTCTTGCGTATTGGTCCTTGTGTCAGCTGCGTTTGTGGCCTACTTTTTGCGTTGTTTGCGTCAGTTGCGTCGAAAAAATAGGCCTATGCTAGAGCCTTGCGTTGCGTGAGTGGCGTTGGATGTAACCAGGCTTGACGTGAAACGAGACAGTGAGAAAGTGAAATAATATGAACCTAGGCAGTGATTACATGTAAAATAAAATAAAAACATTTTCATCAATAATTTGCAAATGTTTTGTGTTTTATTGTGTTGTGTAACCAGGTTTTTTTCGTTAAAATATTTGCAAAAAATAGCACGACTGCTCATAACTTGTGGCTGTGTACAAAATAAAAGTTGTCGGCGTTAACGCGCACATTTAAAATATTTTGCACATGTTCCAAAAAAGTTTGCAACAATGTTTCTACACGTGGTTACAGCTGCTGTCAGGTGAAACGGCGACTTAGCCTAAATAATTCTACACTGTATCCGGAAAAAGGTAACCCCTTGACATCGTACAATAAAAATGTCAAATCTAAACGAATTCAAATAAAATTTCGTACGATTAATCCACAATAAATTATTTTAAAAATCACCGAATTTCGTTTAAAAATATTATTTTTGAGCGGAGTTACGAATTGTTGAATATCGATATCAAAATATCACCGTTACCAATGGCGTTACATAAGTAAGCCCTGCGGTTAATGTACATTTTCGTAACTCTAACAAAAAACACCCGATTCTAGCAACATTCTGTATCGACAATGCATTATTTATTGGCAATCAAATCGCAAAATTTCAAATATATCTGTCAAAGCAAACAATAGTTACAGCAACTTTTGTGAAGTCACCTCTAAACACTTCAGTTTCAGGTCTTTGGTGTCTGGCGTAATCCACAAAAACCTGAAACTGAAGTGTTTGGGGGTCACCTCACATAAACCACTGTAACTATTGTTGACTTTAGCGGATTTAAATGAAATTTGGCATTTTGATTGCCAATAGATGGCGCATTATTAATGCATAATTTCGCTGAAATCGGATGTTTTTGTTAAAGTTACAAAATTGTATAATAACCGCGAGATTTACTTATTTAACGCCATAATGGTAACTGAGATATTCCGTTGTCGATATTCAACAATTAATAACTTCGCTCTAAAATAATATTTTTGAACAAAATTTAGTGATTTTTTAGTAATTTATTGTGGTTTAATCATACAAAATTTCATTTACATTTCTTCAGATTTGACATTTTTATTGTACGTTGTCTATGGGGGTTAGGCCTACTTTTTTCCGGACACAGCGGTCATTTCTATTGCCGGTTGTCGGTCGTTTTGAAAATCAGTTTTTGTCTCTGAGTGCTAGACCGACGGTCTCGTGATATAATGCCAATACTGAGGTCACGTTTTTGTTTATTATGCGGCCGTCGGTCTCAGGAGGCCAGATCGCGGGTCTAGACCATCCGTCTGCGCGTTTATTTGTCCGTCCGTATCAATCTCGTATACGGGCTCTTAACTCGAAAAGAAAAAAAACAAAAATTGTGTGAACGTTCGACAGAGCAGGAGTAATAGGTGTGCCAATTTTCAGCTCAAAATGTCAAAAGGCCAGGAGCAGAGCGCTGAGAAATCCATCTTTCTGCAGATCCTCGCGTTTCGCGCGCAACAAAGTTTTTTCAACGGTCGCGTAATATGTCAATAATAATGTCAGCACTGTGCCGACAAATGCAAAGCGCAGTTAATCAGTTATGTATAAAAATAAATTAGCAAGACTGCAGGGTGTGTTATAATGACGACAATGATGACGTTGTCGGTGACGTTGCGGTGCTGATACGCTGCGTGTGCAGAGGGCGGTGCCGACGGCAGCGACTCCAAGCGGACTCGGACGTCATACACGCGCCATCAGACGCTTGAACTGGAGAAAGAGTTCCACTTCAACCGCTACTTGACGCGCCGGCGCCGCGCCGAGCTGGCCGACCAGCTGCGCCTCAGCGAGCGACAGATCAAGATCTGGTTCCAGAACAGACGCATGAAGTGGAAGCGCGACTACAGGATGGAACAGCTCAAGGCGCGCTCACTGGCAGTGGCGGCGAGGAGCCTGGAGCCCTATAGCAACGCACTACACCCACCGCCGTCACGTTATCACCCCCCGCTGGCCGTCCAGTCCACATCCAGTCCAACAGCTCTTTACCACGGTTCGCGTCTCAGTCACGACGAAGTTCAGCATCAGCCACAGCAGCCGCAGTACCAGCAGCAGATGCGGCGCTTCTGACATCGTCGTACAATGCTACATCATGCCTGCTAGTTGTGATTCTAATCGCCGTGTATATTTCGTGTATTTGCCTTCGATTAACATGTTGTATATACAGATAGGTTATACGGACCCAAATCACCCAATAGTGAACTATCGGTACAAGAAAAAACAAACAGGCCTACAGGCCTACAAGTCGATTAAGAATCGTGCTTCCGTTCGCAGCCGGTAAAAATTACGAACGGGGGGGGCGGCGGAATTTTTTTATTATTATTTATCTTTCATGAGGTGTCATGTAACATTACCCAACAACTCATAAAAACAAACTGACACACTAAATAATATTCTCGAGAATTTAAGCAGAGGTACCGCAACATTTTGAGCTAGATGGAGACAGTATTTCTCAGAAACATTTTGAAAATAGCCTATACTGAAAACTGCGCTGATATTTCTTGAGATCCAATAAAAATTTTAGTGACGCAGGTTTTTTTCTAGGGACCGACGGCACACGGCAACCGGAAGCACGCATTTTTTCTTAGGCCTAATCGCTTACTGGCCGTGCCATATAGTGCTCACCTCTTGTTGGGTCTCGGCTTTACGCTATGACCCGCCCCCATCTGTCCGTCTGACGTAACAATTTTACTACCATATAGCCTAACCATGGGCGGCGCCAGAGGGGGAGCAGGGGCAGCTGCCCCGTGCTCTTGCCTTTGCCCCCTGGTTACCTCCCTTTTAGGAGAAATTTTGATAGTGATAAAGTAGGCCTACCGTCTGCCTCTGGTAACCATACACATGCCAAGGTGTGACTGATTAAACGTCATAGCTGCAAGACAACTTTTGCCTTCTAAAAATGAAAAAAAACAGGCAAATTTGCGGCCACCATTGAATGTCCAAAAGCTAAGTGTTTCAGCTTCAGTAGGGTTTCGCCCCATGATCCCACCGACCAGGGTCTCTGCCCCAGGACCCCGCTGTCTTTTTGATGCGCACAACAAGTAAATAACGTCGACATTTGGCCCACACAAAAAATGATTACTCTTTTGTGCTCTGGCTCTTGCCTCCTTTTGTTCTCCAGCTTCAGATTCCTATCGCCGCTCTTGTATTTAACAAGCTTAAAACTTAACAAGCTTAAACAGATTCCAACGGATGAACGCAATGAAAGTAGACTTATATCGATCGTGTCTGCAATCAGTAGGAGGCTACTGTAGCCTATATTATGTCATGTGCATCTTAAGCCCTGTCTATAGCGAACGAACTGAGATACCATTTGCAAGTTCAGACGGCCCTGAACATTTCAACTTGAACAGTAAGCTGCAGCTGCGTGCCAGTTTAGTTTAGTTATCGCTAATTTGTGTCCTCCTTTACTTCTTTAGCGACAGGCGGGTCTATCGGTATATAATGCACTTAATACCGGTTTATTCTGAGCGACTTTATAGCAGCTGTTTGATAACAAAGAGTTGATCAATGTCATTGTGTCCGGAACTCCGGATCGTCTGTTGCCACTTAGTGTTTCATAAAAAGGCGCCCTTTTCCTTTCTTTCATAATTCACTCAAATGATGATCAATTTGCACGAAATTTTCACAGAATGTAGCTGAAGAAACTATAATTCGAAATATTTTGACAAATTATGGCTGATAGTTGCTAAACAGCTGCCCTGCTTTGATGGTGAACTACATCTGTCGATGTTTTACCATTGCAACCACAAAAGAAAGCCCAAAACGATCACTTTCACGCACTTGTGGGGATAGCTTGACTTTCACATCTTCCAGCAAGACAGTGCACCAGCACACTGCATGCGAGATGCCTATTTCATGCCACCATGTTGCTTAGCGTGCTGACACGATTAACATTTTTCATCAGTGAACCACATAAAGTTCACCATCGAAGAAGGGTAGCAACTGACAGCACCAGTTGAGACAGGCAAGCTTGTACTCACGACAGTTACGACACATTATGACGTCAGCGTTTCGTCACGACTAACAAAGAATATTCAACTATCAGCCACATTTTGTCCAAATATTTTGAATCGGAATTTTTTCACTTTCATCTGGCAAAAATTTCGTGGAAATTGATCATCATTTGAGTGAATTACAAAACAAAGAAAAAGGGCGCTTTTATGAAACACTGTGTACAGAAAAATAGGCCTACATACTCATTAAATTAAATGTTAATTGTTAAAGTTCTGTGAAATTCAGAATCCATCGCATTGCCTTTGTATCTACTCAGTTAGTCACCTTTGCCCTAATCAGTCTCCTCCTGGACATTCATATTATTTCAGGCATCACTCGTTGTCCTGTTATACCCCGTTTACCCGATCAAGCAATCATCAAGCAAATATCGAGCAATTAGAGCACACGTCGTGCACGTGTATTTTGAATGTGTTTGCTGGACGTTTCTTGATCGTGTAAACGGGGTATTAAGGTGCGTACAGAGCGACGTAATTGAACTGAATTAAACTAAACTGACAGTTTATGACGAACTGATTAATGGCCAAGCAGAGCGAGCTCACTGGTCATTGGTTGACTCGTAGGCTACGTTAGACGGTGCCTATACTGTAATGCATTACTGCTTGCCCATTGGTCAGTTTGTCAAAATAACCATGTCATTTCAGATCAGTTACGTCGCGCCATATGCACCTTTACAGAGTCCACTCCATAGTATACTACCTATGTAACAGATTTGTGTATACGTTTTCATAATCTTCGGCAGAAATACTGGTGTATCAGCAGTGTTTGTCGTAATTGCTACACTGAAGCCTACGGGAGAAGACCAGTAACTAAGATTATGCATTGGCAATTTGTGTTGCTGGAAAAATTATATATTTTATAGAAACTGCAATAAGTCACTACTGGCGCAAAATTGGATCTGTTGTCTAACTTGTCTTGCAGTAAAAGAACGACAACATGCAGCAGCCTATGGTCAGCAGTGATTTCTCTGCAGCGTGTGTCAACGTGACGCTGTTGCTGTGACGTTATCAGCTACGAAAAGCAATCAGAAAATGCAACAGTAATATTAATGGCCAAAAGCTAGAAATTTTTCAGCTTTACAGGCTCCAGCCCTGGACATCATTGGGGCAACCAATAAACAAAAGTTCCCAAAAAATATATTGTACACTAACTGCCATGCCAGCCTCTAAAATTTTTTCCCAGTCAGGCAGCTGCATGGATCTGTATAACGCATAGATGTAAAAAAAACGTTCAGAAAAAAATTTTAAAAACATTAAAAAGTAGCAAGAAAAAACGTTGAATAAAAAACGTTAGCCATTATTTTATTCAACCTCATGCATAATGCCTAATGCTGTAGGTGCAGTGTAGCTAGAACCGTAGAGAGGCATTGAGACGGAGATCTTTAGGCCCTGTTCAATTTCAACAACCGTGAAGTCACAAGACTCATCAGTCGACTAAGTAAACGACCACAACTTTTCGTTTCTGTGGTTTTAAAAGTGCGTCTTAAGATGCCAGTGAAATGCATAACACCTAATGCCGTAATAGGCTGTAAACGTTGATAAACATTTTTTTAAAAATAACGAAACGCTGAGAAAGTAAAAAAAAACGTTTAAAAAACATGGCAAAAATAAAAAATGTAAAAAACATTGTAAAAGTCTAAGTTTGCAAGAATATGACACCAATCTTCAAGCTAAGTTCCATATCTTTTCCACAACTTTTCAGACACAACTAGACAGTAACATAACAATGCATAAGAACTACAACACTTCCAGCAGCAATAGATCAACAGTAGCTGAAGTGAAGCAATTTAAATAAAGCAAAAATCCAAACAACAGAAAACAAAATAGAATGTTTCAAGATGTAAACAAACTATACTAATAAAGCAAAAACACAATCTACTTGGCCCACTAGTTCTGGAAGCTCTAAGAACTTTATGCATCTCAGGCAATTGCATAATCTGTCAATCACGAAATCTGCTATGAATACATACCACAAGTCTTGTTTGCATGAATTTGACACAAACCTTCAACCTAGGTTCTTTATCTTTTGCATTACTCAGACATCAAAGATAGTAGTAATAACAGTACATAGGACTTTCAGCAGCATTACATCAATAGTAACTTAAGTACCGGGTAAAGCAAAGAAAACAAAAAAATGTAAATAAAATAGAATGTTTTGAGATGTAAACACACTATACTAATAAAGCAAAAACGAAACGATTCACTTGGCCCATAGCATTAGAAGCACAACACTAAGTCCGTAAGTCTCAGAAGCACAACACTAATAACGCTAATTAAGTCTGTCCTGAAAACAACTGACATGGAATAACTGTCAGTGCACTGTTAATTGCAGCTGTTAACCAAATGTGTGACCACCATGACCAACGTCAGAGCCTGAACTGCTGCTGAAGAAGATGTATATTCTGCAACAGTACACATATATAACTGTTAAGCATCAAATCTAGATGATACTACCAGAGGTGGATTCAGGCATGTTACACCAAACAGGGGCCACAAAGATAAAAAAATGTTGGACAGAAGAAACATTCTCTAGCGTGTGAGGGCCTGTTCAGAATGTGCTCAGACACTTAAAAGTTCACCTGGTGCTGCACAATATTCTCCACTCTGGCACGGGGGTGGAGCTCTGCACACCATATTGCGAAATCTGAGTTTATGACATTACTTCCGCGGGAAACACATTTTACACACCGCTTCGTTTTTTAAGTTGACCAAACGTCAATTTCCTTTACTTACTCATTGTTGATTTTACCGCAGCGTTACGCAAATAACCTATGACGTCACATATGACGTCTAAACTAAGTGTCAACATTGTGTACTTTTTTGCAAATTTCGTTTTATTACACAGCTTTCTCCGTGTAGGACAAGGTAAGTGCTTTCCTATATATTTGCCGAAATTCTTCCTAAGAAGTTTCCAAAGAAGTTTTGAAAATTGCGCACCCTTTCTCAAAATCTTCTTTGGAAGATCTTCTCAAATTCTTCCAAAGACATTTTCCAAAAAAGTTTCGAAAATCCACATACTTTCTTTGGAAAAGAAGTCTTCCAAAGATCTTCCTAAGAAGTTCAAAAATTTGGCCCCTGGTAGACAAATAAATAATGATGTATTATTATTACCTGCCAGAAGGAATACCCAGGTCACTGCTGATTTTGTCACAGACTTTCTTTGAGAACTCCTTATTATTGATTTTTCCAATGTTGCCAAAGAAGCACACTGCACATGGATCAGTGGAGCCTCCAAATGACATCACCTGATCAGGGTTCACTGCGACAGCCACGTACTGAAAACACAATTCATCAATACATGTACTTAAAACGCACGATGCTACAACGGCGGAAAATCTGCCGCGCTAAGTGCCGTCCATTTGCTGGAGCAGCGGAATGGTACTTGTCCGTTGTCACTTGCACTCAAATTATTATTGTTAGGCCTAATGCTAACCATAACCTTAACCCTGACCTTGAAACTAAACCTAACCCTAACTCTGATCATAACCTGAGCCTTAGCCCTAATTTCCACCGTTCCAGCAAGTGGATGGCACATAGCGGGGTGGAATTTCCGCCGTTCGAGATTTCTTCATTTAAAACAGTAAATTTTACTTCCACCGAAATTAAGTTTAATCTATAGAAAGACTGGATGGACAGAGAGACAAAGTAACAGATAACACGACATCTCCTGTGCCTTGCTTCCATTGCAACTGCATGCCCAGCATCGATTATCAGAAAGTAGGACCGAACCCCCCTGGACATAACCTCCCCTAGGATGAAACCTCCCCTCTTCCGCCGGGGTAGGATGGAACCCCCCTGGCACAAACTAGGACAGAACCCCCCCGTATTAACAGACAGCATTCTGTCGTGTCCGCATAATTTAAGCAAGACTTTGTTATCGTTACCAATACTAAGACTTGCGTTTATTTACAAACATCAAAACCAAGCATATGTTTTGCAACGTAAAATAATTTAACATGACACAGTTAAGTAGACTGCTGTCAATCAAATACTGTATTATAACCCTAATTTCAAAACGAAACCATATCAGCTGTTAGTTACGCTGATTACCATTTGCCATTGAAGTGCTGCTAATCATTTTCAAAATATGACAGTAGGATAATGACAGTGCAGATTAACAGTTTGTCCGATGTTTGCTGCACTAAGCATATACCACCCCCTTCCTCTTTACTCGACCAGTAGTCCAGTACTGAACATGTGCGAACCGCATTTTCTGACATATATAGGCCTATGTTATGAGTCTAGTTGTTAAGCCGCCGATAATTACTGATGAACTAAAAGCCAAGGCAAATTATCGAGATCCCGACACTTTAATGTATCACCTGTGCATTCTGCTTGCCGCCATGGCGGGGGAGCAAAAACGAGTAGACTAGACTACTCAATACTGAGCTGTTTGCTCAACATCAGTTTTCTTTGAGTAAAGAGCCCTCGGCCTAATCGCGCGTGCTTGTCAGAGTAATTATCGCTTAGTGCCTAGTTTATATTTTTTGGATGTTTCTTACATTTTATTTATGTTTTAAGGTTTTTTTTCTTATATTAGGCCTATATATCAAAACAGGGAGACTGCAAACTGTAAAACACTATTTATTGACAGATTTACAGTAGGCCATTTTACGAAATCAATGCAATAACAGCATGGTTAATTTAAAGCAATTTAAACCAAAAATTGCTCGACAGTCAAAGATAGGTAAATTATGATAAAAATGGTAGCTTTAGTCTATCTGGAACACATTGCCGGTAGGTGGGGGGGGTTCTGTCCTAGGTGAGTTGTGACCTAGGGGGGTTTTGTCCTAGGGAGGGTTGTGTCCGGGGG
>Ga0209367_1005682_pt1 | contig 17270 bp, 3 predicted proteins | sample WorMetLIZISLAND2_FD_187412 | JGI IMG/M metagenome (GOLD analysis project Ga0209367, IMG submission 187412) | Marine gutless worms symbiont microbial communities from Max Planck institute for Marine Microbiology, Germany - Olavius geniculatus... ... | reverse complement strand
GGGACAATGTCAGGGTGATGGGGTAAAGATGTTACTTCATCCCCATCACTCTTTATTCCCCGGGTTAAAAACCCATAAACAGCAGCCAGTTATAACTAGAAGCCCCCTGAGCTCTCAAAGCTCTGCTGAGATTGGTGCTGCCACCTGGCAAACACAGCAAAATGTCACATGATGTTGTATAACCTACAGGCAAAGATCCCAATTGATTCAGAACTCTGAACAGAAAAAAGATTGCCACCAAAATCTAATACCTAACCCCCCGCCAAAAAAAGTCATAAAAATGCTGCTCTTGCACTTTGCATTCACCATTCACAAGTGGACAGACCCAAAAACACAATCTTCCCATCGAAGTTAAATCAGGCTGCAAAGTGAATATCTTTTATCTATCCAGTTACTGGTCTCCAAACTGATGATAGCTTAAGTGATGACGAAAAGCGAGTAGTCTAAGCTTAACCTTGGAGTAATTCCTAGCATAAGCTGATTAAATCATTAGAAATACGTTCAGACAGGCACTCACTTTTCCGCCACCTGTCGAGCTTTCAGCAGAGCCGCTGTGTAACAGATGGTTGCAGACTTCGGTAAACTGATGTCTACGACACACAAACACAAACTGACCGTCTTTCCATACTCGTACGTTCCTTACCACTTCAATCAAGCAAGCAGACAATTAAACTTTCAATCAAGGTGTTACAACATTGAACCGATTTCCATCAAGTCTAACAGTAGACTGACTATACACAGTGTCTGGTAAAAAAAAAAAGAGTCTAATTTTTCCTGAATAACTTTAACATATTAAGACATATTTTTTGGCACATATTATACCAATGTTACGCTTTACTAAAACATCTAAAACTAATCTTTAAAATTTATTTATCACTAAGTATTGCGAATGTAATTATGACGTCATTGCGGAAGGTGAAGTTTAAATAAGCCAGTGTTTTCCAACCTTTTTGCTGCAGAGGAACCCTGAACCAAAGTGAAGGTCTCTCACGAAACCCCATGCACTAATCCGTGAGTCCAGCGACGTACGCGAGGTAGAAGCTATGAACTCATTTCCCTAGCAAGGCAGAGCCCTAAGGGGACGACAAAGCAGGCAAAAATGACCAATTATAATATCAAATTTGACTGCTCCGTAGCTCTGAGATTGGTATCGCATGTAGAGCAATAACACTTAACTATTAGTAGGCAGCAGTAAGTTATTGTATTTAACCAAGGAGGAGAAGGCGGTCGTCAACGGCCACTTAGCCTTTGTCACCAACCCAGAAAATTTTTGCAGTAGTGCACATATTGAATGAACTATTTATACTTCAAATTTGGTCAATAACGAGTTTTGATACTGTTGTTGACAACTCAAACAACTACAAGCTAAAAAAACTATTTTCTGTATTTTTTGTTTTAATTTTGTGTAGAGTTAAGTAAGAATATGAGGAGTGTTTTGTTTTTCATGGTAAAGTGGTGTCATTAATTAGGTGATGTGGACTATCTGTACATTGTCAGTTGCACATAACTTTTGTAATGTTATCTACTAAAAATTATAAATGTGCATTTGAATTTGTTGAGGTTATTATCTAAAATACTGCTATCTTTTTTCACCTAAAATACAGTAGAAATGGCATATCCTATGACGTCATAATTACGTCAGCACTACATAATGATGTCGCAATGTAAGGAGAAAATTTGCTAATATTTTAGTAAAATGAATCTTCTTGACAGCACATGCCAAAAATTATGAGAATATGTTTAAGTTTGCCAAAGATATATCGAAAAAATCGTAGACTCTTTTTCCGGACATGGTGTACAATGATTATGCAGACCCAGGGGGGTTGCTATGTATATGGCTAGAAATGAATTGTTTATCCAGCTGATTTACCCATTTTACGATTCAAGCTGCTAATGACGATGACAACAAACACACAGTTGGCGTTTTAAAATAATATACTGTGACAAACTCACAATAATATGCAATAATTGTTCAACCACACAACCACAACACATCCATATGTACAATGGCTGGCAATGTAGTCATTTAATCGTTTTTTTATTAAGGCAAAGCAAGCAGCTAAGCAAGCTAGCAAACGCATACGCCTGATTCGCTGATGAACAGCTGCTCGTCAATTCAAATTCTCCAAGCTTCTACTGTCATCGAACGACGTCCATGAAATCTGCTGCAGCCAGCTGCAGTTGACTGATGATGAACTCAATGTCAGGTCACACGGTACACTTTACGCTGTCCTGGAATTACCCAGAAATTCACGGTTGTCGGCAACACCTTCCTGCCCAGTTGAAGGTTTTTGTTCACGTACACTCGGCCGAAACGTCACAGTTCGAATCAAACAGCTCCTTTAACGTTCAACGTAGTCTCTCTGCCGGACTACGACCACACTCGTAGTTTTCACAGTTATCAATACTAATTCTCACATGAGAAATCCGACTGTTCTCACTCAAAATCAACATTTACATGAGCCTATAACACAGCTCCTCACTTGTAACTCTTGTAACACCTGTAACTAAAGGTTAAATTTAGTGATGCACGGATTTTGCAGTTCTGCAAACATTTAATTCTGGCAATGTTCCAGCGTTCTGGCTGATGCCCAGGAAGCAAGCAAGCATTAAAGATGCGTAATATAATCTATTTACTACTATCCTACGCCAGCCTTGCTATGAAATATTGGTGTGCACATTTCATAACCTTACAGATAACGTATGCAAAGATCCAAAAATATATGTTGCACACAGGTCTAAAATGTAGCAACCATTTGATTTATTACTATAAGTGGAAGCAACAGCAGTATTGTTTTCAGCATTGTTGCTAAATTTTTGCCTTTGTTAACATGATGACTCATGAGCAGCTGCACTTAGCTTGATAAAATTTTGCAAGAGTATGTAACTCGATTAACCTTTAAAAGCCTACTGAATAATCAAGGTCATAAGTCAAAATCAGCGCTTAAACCAACTGGCTGGATTCGCAAAATTTCATTCGCTAGATGGCGTCACTTTACTGCCGCCTGCAGAAACAACAGTGGCTACCCGGGCGCAGTATTTAGTCTCGAGCAGGGCTTGTTGATCTTGCTACAACTTTCCTGGTTTAAAAAACGTACTTTTTTGCGACTTTCCAGGATCAGTATGCACCCTGTAAATGTAAAAAAAACTATCATCATATGAATATTAAACTCGAGGGACTTACCATCGTACTTGGCCAGCACGGCCTGTACATCGGCATATGACTGTAGTTCAAGCAAAGCTTCAATGAGGTTCTCATGAATATTAAACAGATTGAAACTGGGAAATTCTTTCATCAGCTGCACACACGAGGCAACGAATTATGTACAGGGTTGATATGCGAATCAAACAATCAGTCAAAAGCAACAGAGATCTCAAAGTAAAACATCTCCAAAAATAGTACTGCCACCTACCTAATACAATAACAGACTTAATGCAGCTCCTGTTTGTATCCTTCTAAAATTTCCTTCACCAAATCATGTTCCAGATCACTGACAACAGCTGATCAATTGGTGCATGGATCACACAATATAGCTCACTCTGGCATTTTCATCATAATTTGTTAATAACTTTTTGAGACAGAGACAAATGAACATGGCGGCATGGCGTAGTGGTAATGCGTTGAGTCAAATCAACGAAGTTACTCTACGATGGGCCCGGTTAGTACTTGGATGAGTTGCTGTCCACAGTACGAAGCCAAGCCAACTAGATCGACTCAGCCTTCTACCCTAAAAGAAAGAAATGGCGAGTTCTGCGTATCAGGACTGCTGGTATACTGACCCAGTCGGTTAAAGGCGCTGGCTGTTAATTAGAGCCGGCGATCCGGCCATCTTGGGTTGTATGCTAGCTTAATTGGGTTTAACCCTCGCCGGCTCAAAGCGCCAAATCCTCCATGCTGTCTATGTGAAATCTTCCTCTTCTTCTTGAAACCATAACCTACTTCTTTAATGCAGAGTTGCAGGCAATGATAAAAATCATCACTGTCACCATCACAGCCAGGTAATAGAAATGTATTAATGCTATAAATCATCACAAACAATAAGCATTGCTGAGAATTCAACAGTTTCATTCAGATGCTGATGATTTAAGCTGAAAGTGCAAAATGAAAATTACATCACGCATGATTTTTACGGCTTCACGGGTTTTCCCGAGCTTTCGAGCACACATTGCCAGCCGTCGTTTAATGTACACCAGAATGTTTGTGTCTCGTCCTGCATTTTATAATCACAACAATGTCAGATTCACATCAGTATTTGCTGTTGGTGAAAGCTCAGCCTACAAAAAACTTACAAAATGCCATCATTCTGTTAACTTTCAAAACAGAAACAATCTAAAAGCAAATTCTGTAAGTAATTTATAAAACATATTATCACTTATGCTGCTCAATAATGTGATAGATCTGAACTATAAAAATTTTAACAAGCTTATCTGTAATCATTATCATGAGTTAACAACTTTACATAATACACAAAGCAACACTGTTTGATGACAGCTCCTGCTGCAAATACTACGATTACAACTACAACTACAAGAACAATAACAACTATATTAATAATACAACAACAACTACAATTACTACTACATCTATAACAACCTCCATAAAACAACCAGCAAATAGGAATTATAAAGAAAATGACATATTAAGTAACACCGTTTGAGGACAGCTGACGGTGCAATTAGCTTTTACGATGACACTACTACCACACACTTCTACTACTTCTACAACTACAGTCTACAACTGCTACAACTACCATGAAAAGCTACTAGCATAATGACTTACGTAAAGCAACATCATTGGACGAGAGCTGATGCTGCAATTGCTGAGATTTCTTGAAGTTCGCTTCCGCGTATTTGTACGCCGTCTTTAACTGCTTCTCCGCCTAGAAAAAAAGCCAGAAAATTAATGCACAGCAAAAAATATAAGCATTCCACAAGTTCAAACCAGCCCACTTTAGGGTTAGAACAATAGTAAAAAAGCTACACAATACCAAATGCCTAATATTACTGGGTTGCGGTGATACCAATACCCAATACCAATACCAATATCGGTCAGCCTCTCACCACATGCTGCACTGCCAGGGATAGACAAGCGAAGTGAAGTGCATTGCGTGAACTGTCTTAACGTTAGAGATGTTGACGAACAAGACTCGATTCGCTCGAGACTCAAAAAAATTCTTGATCTCCAGTTATTTATCTCGACTGTTGAGAATTCTGTGAATCTGAATCGGGACAACAAAGAGCCTTCTGCTCAGCAGAGAGTGGCGATTGACAGTCGACAAGTCAGGAAAGGTAATTAAGTTGTGCCCGAGAAGGCGGGCTGCACCCCCCCTACACTTGCAAAGCCAGCGTATGGGTGTCTGTCACTTTGTTCTACTACTGAGCACGTGGCAATTGATGTTTCTGATTCATCTTTCTCTGATAAGTGGTCACCCAGCGCTTGCTGTAAAGACTGCTCACTGAGAGAGTCCACCTACACTGACCAAAATATCTGCTTAACTTTCTTCACCTTGGTATGTCGATCGATCTGCTCTGTCGCTACATACTGCATGCAGTAGCACGCCTCTTGCGTTTGACAGCTAATTAGTCACTAGCGACTGCTGGCGCAAATGAACAAATAAAACGGCAGGAAAGCATGCAGCAAGCTTTACAATAAGCACCGTCAACTGTGTGAAAGAATGTACTTCTGTTAAGTAAAGTAATTGACATCTGATCGTTTGTGGGTCGCCGCACCGGCCAGCGTCCTTCTGTCCCTGCAAGTCATATGCACTCTCCCCACCGCCCACTGGCGCTTGAAGTGTGCATGCCTGCAGACAGACAGGTCTATTGTTCGTTGATACGATATGATACGACATATCGATATCAAAAATGATATATCAATATGTTCGATATATCGATATTTTCGATATATCGAACCATCACTAATATTAACAGCCTTCATGTACACACTACACACACCTGACCAGTGTGCAGTCGGCAACTCTCGGTGCACACGTGACCGTTTGAGGAAAAGAGAGAATAATCGTGGTCATTTGCCGATGTCCCCGCACGCTGCATGCCGACGTGGCACCGCTTGCTGTCTGATCGTCGCTCAGACAGCAGGCGGCGGCCACCTAAAACTTGGTGAGCATAACTGTATTGGGTAGCACAGCCAAGAAAAATATCGCCCAGTAATGATACAACCCAGCGAATATTGAGCAATGCTCAATATCTCGACGCTTGTATCATTCGAACCCCAGCCCTGATATCTCTTTGTATTTCACCATTAACAATACAAAAAAGCTAAAAAGCTGATATGCTGGAATAGTATAAAACAGTACTAGTACTATCTGATTAAAAGCGCAACAAAATAGAAAATTAGGGCAAATAAGGAAATGGTCATTGGATTATGACAACTAATAAACTCACAAAATCTTCGGACAAGGTTCTAAGAAATCTCACAGACAAATGGACAGACAGACAGACAGGGTGATTAAACTGCCTCCAATTCATCCTTAACCTGTCCAGTCCTGCAGCACAGAACTCAACACCAACACTCGATGACGTCCATCCAAGACTTATCATTATCAACTTACTGTTTCAGCAGCAATCTTAACTGAACTGTTTAGGAGCAAAGGCTACCTGGCACATTCATGTTAGCATTGCTATAAGCACAGACAAACAAAGATTGTCCAACTAAATATTGTAACTAACCTCAACAATTGTACTGCAGCCTTCTTCAGCCAAGAGAATCATCGGTAATGGACATCTGCACATTCATACAGTGATAGCATGAATCAACAATCGACCTGATTACAATTCTGCTAAATTCGTATCAGGCACTAATACTGCTTCATCAAATAAGTACTTATGTCCACTTGCACCCCATTTTATTGAGTGTACGGCCATACATTATGGACCTTGACCATCAATCTTTTTAGCCAACTGTACTCAAGAAACAGTCCAGCTGTTGTCATGGTTGTCATCCGTCTGTCTGTCTGTCCGTCATGGATGTATTGTGGCTAAACGGTGCAAGATAGGGCCTAGGTTGCTATTGATCATTGATAGGAAGTTGCATATTGCAGGGCTGCCACTCATATAGTAGCAAAAATTAGGGACTTTATGGACCTCAGAACTTGCCAAAAAGAACCTAAAAGTGACTAAAAAGGGACCTAAATTAGGCCTAATACGAAACCAAATGTCAAGACCAAGCACATTTATGGTCATTATTGCTCCTGTACATGACCATACTAGACATCAAGAATGTGAATATATTAACCAGAGGCATGTAATAGCTCAATTCTAAATTCTAAACTGTTCACTGTAAACACAAACAATTTTCACAAAAAAATCTACAACAAATACTACACTGTTGACCGCACACATAACAAAAAACATCACCAAAGCGTTTCAAAGAAACCAAGTGCAGGAAATCAAACCACTTTCATGAAACAGTTTCAACAAATACTGACACAAGTAATTGCACCATGGTTCCTACTACTCTGCAGAATTCATCTTTCCTGACTTTTTCCTTACTTTCCAGGACAAAATAAATCGTTTTCCCTGACTAATTTGTTCATGTGAAATATCAATGTTAGCTTTCAATTGTTTGCAATTGCACTAGAAACAAAGGCGGTGGCACAGATTTAAAAGTGGAGATACAAATAATCTGCAAGCGAAGCAAGCAGAAAAAAATTTTGAATGCAAAATTTAGTCAGGATAAGTTGAAAAATAGCCAATTACACAGAATTAGGGACTTTAGGGACCACTTTCTGAGAATTAGGGACTTTTAAGGACCAAGGGGCAGCCCTGATATTGGCTTTCAAATGACATAAAAATTATCGACCTTGGATGACCTTGAAGGTCACTGACAACCAGTATGGTCGGTTATCCAAGCAACAGCTGGGCTTCTTGTCTTTTCACTGTAAAGTTAGCAGCCCATATCAGAGCCTATGTAGATATCTGCACAATAACCTTTGAATCTGGCTCAAGTCAGAGTAAGGAAAAAGGAAAAAACAACAAATCGCCAAAAAAATTAAAAACAAATAGTAGCAGATAAAATACAAATATAGTATACAACTACACATCACCTGGCAGAAATCCTCCTGAGTGTTCTGCATTCAATTAACTTTGGTGCTGCAGAGCATGAAAACCGTTATTGCCTCTAAGTTATAGAAATTTGTATTGCTGTATTGTATTATAATGCATTGAAAGATGTCGGTAAGACATTTAGTGATGGTAATTATACATACTCGGGGTTCTTATCAAGAGCTTCTTTCGCAGATTTGAGCCGCGTTTGTTGATTCCGCTCACGCCACGTTGTCTGCATTACTAGCACAGGCAACAACAAATGACAATGATGCTAACTAAAGTTAGCGACGTCGTGGGCTGAAAAATAGGCAGGGCAGAAATTTGCACTTTCCGATAAGCACTGCTAATTTCCAACTGAATTCTGACAAACAGCTGCAAATTTCTGACAGGGTGCTCAGAATTTTAATTTTGCTGTTAAATGTCCCCAAACTGCAGATTTCTTTAGCAGCATGCCTCGGCTCAAAGAAGATTAACTAAATAGCGACAGACACGAGTAACAGTTATTATCTGTCAGAAAGTCTTACGTGTTACATCACATCATTTTTATTACTGCATCTGCTTAAAATATTCCCTCCAGCACGAATGCAACGTCGACGTACGATTTTAAAATGAACATGACTAGTGTTAAATATGTAACAGGTTTTCAGTGATTTTGTGGTCTCAGTGATTTTTTGAGCTGATGCATGCCCTCCCCAGTATGAATTCGTTGTTGTATACGGCCAAACTACGACTTCTGCATTTCTCAAGGTAGTGTAGCAATGGTATTAAAGTGAGGTGGGCTAAAATATACTCATTCATGCCAAGTTTATTCCTGATGCTGTTTGCCAAATAGTGTCAAAATCGGTCGATGCTGCACTGAGTTATTCACAAAATAAAAGTGGCACGTTTTTTATCGAGACACGGTGCACTAACGTACGTTCGTATTCTGGCTTGCCGACATCGCATTCACAGAAGAAGAAGGTCTGATGGTCTTGTGCAGATAAGTTCATATCGTAGTAAGTCAGCGGCTCTTTGGTTGTTGCCTCAGCATATCGTTGATACTCAGAACCACGGAAAAGATTCATTGAGTTACGCCAGACTTTGCACTCTGTACCAGCAACAAAATGTAACAGTATACAGTAATTTTGGCTAATAGACTTTCATAATGGACAACTTCAATCAAACATTAATTCTGAATGAAAACTAACAGCAGTTGGTGGTCTTCGAAAAATGTGCACTTCTGTATAGCACCTTTGTACGTTATTGAACTAACAGCTCTCACAAATGCACCAAGACACAATTAGTGAGTGTTTGTATTATCTAGTCTTGTAGACTGAATAGACCAAAATGTTCATGTACTCTGCAAAAAAACAAATTATTATTTTCAATGCCTCTCGTCATATTTCCTAGTAATGCAACTGATAATTGAACATTTCATTAATCATTACATTTTAGAGTTCTTATTGTTCAATTAGTTAATAACTTACACAGCTGTATCTACAGTCAACTGAATACATCTATCTCTTTTATCAGCCTACTTTTTTGGCACTACTTACACAACATACTGTAAAAGAAAAAACAGAAATATAACCACATATAGCTGGTTACAACTAGCTTCCCCCACACTTCTTAGCAATTTTGTTCAAGCCACAAATTCACCAGAACCCAAAATGCATCGGCAATAAAATAAGCTGCGAAAATGATCCTGACATTTCGAAGTTCACCAAACCACTGATCACCCGGTATAATGATGATTTTATATGAAGCTAAAATAAACAAACCGGAGACGGAGTGTTGTACGGATCCATTCCGCATGTCACCCGTGTCTGTCGTGCCATCGCCAGCGCCGTCGGATCGGCCAAGTAATGGTGATAGATGACTGAGGGAGACCTGCTCTATGAATGAGATGCCATACTTCTTAAAGTACCACCACTCAAAGATCTAACAGCAGTGCAGACACATGTTAAAGATCAAAGCTGTATATCTGTTTGCGTGAGCCCACCTCAAAGCTACAGAGCATCACCTGCCATATGAGATCACACAGTTGTCTGCCACTTGACATGGGTAAATGCACCATGAGTCTTGTGGAAGATGCTATGGTGAACCTGCTTGAAGCAGATGCTACTGTAGGCCTGCCTGTTAAAACATTAGGTTTTAGGACTATGTAATTGAAAACTTGGTAATAACATACAAGATGTGGAGCATAGGTAGGATGTGCATCACTCTCTTAAGGCCACTGTAAATAGACCAGTGTGACGATCAGTCTGTTATCAGTCAGGCCTGGGTTCAATCCAAATAATTTGCATTATGACTATTAGCCTGCATGCAATTAAGATGATTTTCTCAAAAGTCGTAAAAGCATAACCAAGGTAACTCTACCTATCAGCGACACTGCTGATACTAATAGACATTCTCTTCCATAGTAAGAATGTTGAAGAACAGAGTTGCACTATTTAACAGCAAACAGAAACATCACTACTGTCACCTGCAGTCCATTATATAGCTGATTGCAAGCCAACAAACAAAAATAATAGAGAGCTGTCAAAGCATTAATTTTTTAAATGCATTAACACACTGCATTAATTTTATTAATGCATCAATTAACATGTTATTAATGCACCCAGTCCATTCGAGAGGGAGAGTAAAGGAGTAAGTTACCGTGGGCCCCATGACGTTTGGGGGCCCTGCCCGCAGAGTATAGAAAGCTAGAAACACATTTTAAACGTATAATCAACAATAACTGCTGTCATAGCATAGAAATCTATTAGCCTGTCATCAACATAATTATTCATTTACACTAGTGATGGAACGGCAACCACAGTTTAGTTACTTGAATTCATTCAACTGTCAAACAACCGCAGTTTAACAAAATATTGGAACTTTTGTTTCATGGAATTTAGTAATTTCACATAAATTTATATATGTGCATTAATTTTTTTAATGCACATTAATTTATTAACGCATTAATGCATTAATTAATGCGTTAGTTTGACAGCTCTAAAAAAATAATAACAGTATCACAGGCAAAATGGTAGTTCAAGCAATGTGTTAATGGCGACTTCTCTTTCCTATGGGAAAGGTAAAAATTCGACCCCCCAACAGAATGAAAACCCCTGATTTGATTGAGATAAAATTTGGCAAAATTGATTACATCACCTAGATGATCCCTCATGCAAAATTTCATGTAAATCTGCACAAGGGGAGCTTCTCGGCAAACAGGTGAAATATACGCAAAAAATTTCTCTAGCTGTACATATACCTTTTTTTCAGAAACTCACCTACCGGTACAGGTCAGACCCTTTGGCAGATATTTGCATGTGATGGCTCAAACGATGCGGTCTCGTGCAAGGATGAGCCTTTTGAGGGTTAAAAAATTTGAAATTAATATTTAACTTATTTATTCAAAAAATTCTAAAAAATTACAATGAAGCCTATGGGTAAAATTAAACAATTATTAAAACGGTTATAACTTCGGCTGTGTATAAGACAGAATCGCAATTTTTGGTTCTATGGTATGGTATGGTTTTCGGGGATGGCCAATCTAATGGTGTCATTTAATTTTACCCCGGACCCTCCCTAGTTGCCACGGCAACGAAATTTGGGACAAAATTGGCAATAAAACGGTCTGTGTAAGAGATATCTACGAGATTTTTGTGTCTATAAGGGGTTTTCAAGGATGGGTTATTGAATGATCCAATCGCATTTCCCCTGACCGACCCCCATTGCCATGGCAACGAAATTTGGGACAAAATTGACTGTAACTCGGTCTGTGTATGAGATATCTGCGAGATTATAGTGTCTATATAAGGGTTTTGGGAATGGGCCAGCGAATGCTGTCAATTGAATTTTATCCCTACTGACCCTCATTGCAATGGGAACGAAATTTGGGACTAAATGGGCTATAACTCAACATATGTACGAGATATCTCCGAGGTTCTCCAAGATTCTAACAAGGGGTTTTGAGAATGGAACAAATAAATAATTTTCGTAAGTCTACCATGGTTGACTTTCATTGTTTTGGCAACGAAATTTGTAGAATTTTCCCAAAAATTGGCCAGAACTGGGTTAACTATGAGATGAGCTCAGACTTTATTTTGACTCGACTTTATAGACGTTTGTGGTCGGTCATTTTACGCAACAGTCCAATAACTGCAATAATACGATTAGTTAAATTAGCATTATTGAAGTGTTTTCCGGGCCTATATTAAGCGGGTGATGCATGCATTAGTTTGTTTATTTATATGGCCATTGTGTGGATATAAAAAAACTTTGTTCAGTGTTGTCAGCAATGCAGGCCAGCGGTGACGTCATGCCTGATGAGTGTCGTCTGCTTTGTCCAGTCATGCCATTAGGTAGTAAGTAACAGTTATAAGCGGCTTGGCTACTGCAAGAAATATCTTAAGCGCAATATCTTTCTAACTAATCACCAGTAGGGAAACAGTATTTTAATAATAAAACAGCAAATATAAATGTGCAAAACATCAGTTTATACACTAGTTAACGGCAACATTTAAGGACTTGCACATCAAAAACAGCAAAAAATACAAAAAGTTATACTATTCAGCAGCACATTGACACACAGTCAGTGTGATGCGGATACTGATGTTTTGTACATTTATTTGTCATTACAGTGCAGAGCTGCAATGTGTACTATTCTGTTACACCGATCACCGGCGAATCAAGTTCAACTGACCAGAATGAGCCCAGATATCAAAGACGACGTTCCGGTCAGAGCCACGTAGAACTTCGGAGTCAGATTGCTGAAGAACAGTGTTGCTGCAACAGCAAACATAATCACATGTCACTAAACTGAACACAGATTTTCTAACTCATATGGTGATCGGCAGTCTGTCCGCAGTTCAGCAGAAAGCCCGGTGAGATGCAGTACACCAGATGACTTGCACCATTCAATTCTTTGCCACTTGTGACAAATGCCAGCCTAACCTTCATGGTAAATGACTGTCACCTGCCAAATGGGATCACAGAGTGTTAGCTGCCACACAACACAAGTGAACCTTAACCCCAGCCAGACAGACCAGCCTGACTGGTACTCAATTTACCTACGCCAGAGAGATAGAAGGCTGAGTTGACCTTGGTGTTGGTTATATACCGAGATGGTTTATTACCTGTCTGCAGACAATCACCCATCCAAGTAGTGACCACCTGATAGCATCCAAACCGGGAATCGAACCCACGACCATTCGACCATTTGATCGTATGTCTGACGTACCGTTATACTACCAAGTCATCTTACGCTGTTGATAACATTAAAGACCACTGGCCAGTACGAGTACAGAATAGATCTGCACGCAGCAATTGCAAAAAAAAACTTGCAAAGAAAAGCCTGTTGACCAACAAGTTGACTGAACAATGCATGTTTATTTCATCCCGATGACACCATGCACGTAAAACAAAATGTAAATAAAAAATAACCAAACTGCATCAAAATTCACTCAAATCAAATATCCGCATTCAGACACGTTTGTAAAAGTTATAGTTTCGCATTACAACACCTTTTCAGCTAGTATCTATGCGAAAATGAAGAAGTGCCAACCAACCGGACGTAAAGTTCTCTCCAATGCGAAGCGGGCCGCGCAGAATGTACACCACAAAAACCACCAGCAAAAACCAGAGCGCCCACAAATAAGTCCACAACCATGCAATCCATATCTTTATCTTGTCAAACATTTTCCGCAGAAAATCGGCCATAGTCACAGTGTTTACGCTTCGATAACACTCCCCATGTGCATCCGGTAAGTAAGTAACGGTAAAAGCTCCTAAACGTAACGTAACGGTATCATACAGTATATCTGCAGAAGATCGGGCAATCGTTGAAGCTGCATTTCTGAAACTCAGCTAGTAGTGAACTGTAGTTAACAAAACTGCAGCAGCTGTAATCTGTGCAACGTATCTGGTGTATTCACACTGTCACAAAGAAGAAAATTATTAAGGTAATGTCAGTGTAGACACAAAGTTAGACACTTGTAGAAAAAGCGTCATTTCGGTAACGGTCGTGTTTTGTGGCGCAATCCGTGGTGAAGACCATTTTAGATTGTTATAAGTTTCAAGCGACAGTCTGCATGATTCTGCATAGAATGATGTATAATATTGCCTCATCATTAATTTATTTTAAGAAATATTAGCAGGAAATCGACCAAAAAATGATCTTTTTTTAATATTCACGCATAAACATTCGAATTTTTCGTCGTACGTCTAAGCTAACAGAGTTAACTCTGTGTGATGTTTTACATGTCATCAAATACAACAAATTTGATTAATTTCGTGGGAGAAAAATAATTACTGCACACTGATATGCAATGAAATAGGCACGTTACAGATACGACATTATAGCGTTACAGAACTGACAACCGCGTTACAGAATTGATTTATGCGTTACAGAGTTGACAATTTGTGGTTACAGAACTGACTGTGGGTTTATTTGAAGAACTTAAACAAGAAACTAAAAATACAGCAAAGGAAAAAGTCCGGTGAATTATATTTGAACGCTGAATAATCGCTCCTCGTTTCGCACCCAGTCGTCAAATATTAATCCCAAACGTGGCAAAAATTAATAGGGGCCTACATCGTCAACCTCTCCTTAATAATGCGTCTATTCATCCCAGTCATAGTGTTTTGGTCTTAACGGGCTCAAAAACAAGATGGGCGCAAATCCTTTGTTGTGACTTTATGGCGAAAAAGAAGAACCTCATCTGCTACACTTGTGAAACTACGAAAAGAACAGAAATATAAGAAATTTAACACCCCTCTTAACACCACGAACGGACGGACAGACTATTGAAATCAAGTCACACAGACTGGAGAGATGGATGCGGAAGTAAACACGACGTACGAATTTATTAACTATTCCTGCTCGTCGCACTAGTTCGCCATTATACGGGCGGACGAAACGCCACTCGCACATATTTACGTTTTTAGCACGGATAAAGAAACGATCTCAACCGTCAGCCGGCAAACAGAGCCAAACCGTACGCCGACAACTATCGGCGACTTCAGTTGGCTACAAATTATGCTACACAGCTAAGCGCTCGCACTCACCTATCAGTCCCTTTTCGTCTTTCAGACAATCACCCGACTGTTTCTTCATTTTTACGCGCGAAAGCAGCTACTGCTTTCAGCGTCTCTTAGCCATCGCAATTCTGTCTGTCTGTCTGTCTGTCTGTCCGTCACAAAGGTGGATTAGTCAAAAACGGCGCAAGATAGGATCACCAAATCTTCACCGTCGGCTGCCTGGAAGATTCTAGTTTCAGGAACCGTAAAGTTGTTCCATAATTTCGAAGGGGGGTCACCCCGATCGAGCGCGCTAAATGAAAGGGGTGGGCAAATTTTGCGATTTTTAGCCAATAAGTCGCTATATCTCAGTAACGGTGCGAGTTATAGGGCCTAGGTTACTATTAACCACTAATAGAAAGTCGTACACTGGCTCTCGGTTGGCGCCAAATTCAATGACCTTGAAAAATTTTGAACGCCAAAATAGGGGGTTTTATGGATTTTGGGGGCGATTTTGGGCTGCGATACAAGTCTATAACATTCACAAGGTGGCGTCATGAAACTATCGTTATGCGATTTATATAAAAAAAAATTGGTATTTGTTTCTTAGTTCTTCTTGAGTCTTTAGCAGTTCCCGAGCTATCTTTGACCGTGTAATGCAAACTCTGTGCCTGCCAACCAGCTTCCGAGATGATGAAGCTTTGCCCATTATCGTGGATGCAGCTGCAGTTGATTGTTCATCCATTAACTTTTTGCGCCTTCTGTATGCTCGTGAATAGTGAGCCCACCGTTTTCATTGTGCTCGCTGCTGCCTGGTGGACATGTCACTTATTGATTTGATTAGTCTATTTTCATTTTCTTTCGTTTTCTTCTATATTCCCTATCGTGTGCTCGGATTTTCCCCCTTGCTGTCTCTGTCAGATTCTCCCTGAATTCTGCACTCGTACCCGCACTTTTTTCTCTCTTGTTTGGTATGTCTCTTTCTCCTTTTCTTCTCTCTTGTTCTTTTGTCATCTACAGAGACTACAACTGCATCAATCTGTCTTTCCAGTTGTCTTCGTGCATTGACCTGTTCTGCTCGATTTTCTGCTTGTTTATCGGCACCAGTCTGTCTCCTCAATTGTCTTTTTTCACTGACATGCTGTGCTTGCTTTTTTGCCTGCCTATCTACACCAGTTTGTCTCCTGACCTCTTTTTGTTTACTGACATGCCATGTTTGCTTCTTTGTCTGCCCATGTGCACCAGTCTCTCTCTTCGCTTCTCTTCGTTTATTGACCTGCTCTAGTCGCTTTTTTGCCTGCTTTTCTGCCCACTTTTCTGCAGCGTTTTCACGGTCATTTTTCAGTTTTTCTTTCAGCACTTCATATTTATCCCTAAAGGGTTCATCCATCATCAAGATCTGTAGACAGTTTAACAAACAAGAACGTTACATTCGAGCACTGTATGGACAGATGGCATAGTGTTAATAAGTTAAGTAGGCTACTACAGTCCGCAAAATCTCTTAACACATTGTCAATTCGGTAATGGTCATAAATCTATATTAGTCTAAGTTAGATTACAGATTTGATGTTCCCGATTTCATTACAGACATGTCTTTGTGCGAAAAACTTACCAGACACTTAGAAACATTATGCATGTGTACAATCTAGCCTGCTAATTGGCTATCATGGTTACAGCATCGCTGAGAACAACCTTGACAACAAATTCCGTGCTAATTATGGTAACTACTAGCCCTTAAATCGGTAACGCTGAATCAGCTCGGTAATGGTCGTAAAAAAGCCCTCTTATGTTACCGATATGACGTTACCGATTTGACTTTAACGTCTTTTGATAGACAAAACAATCTACAAAACACCGTCCATCTAGTGTCGCAGATTGCCAGAACATTGCTCAGAACTCTGCACATGGCAATTAGCACTAATTACAGCAATTAGCATAAGCTGTCAAATCGGTAACGCAGAGTCAACTCGGTAACAGTCGTAAAATAGACTACTGTTACCGAATTGACATTACCGATTTGACGGCACGTCCCTTTATACTTACTGCAGAGCGATAATAAACATTACTCGACATAGGCTGCATCATGGCCTGAAACTACGCCATCTGCGGCATGACAACTAACTTAAACAATGCCGTTGCAAGCAACCATTACATACGTAATACTGTTACCGGTTTGACGCGTAATTAAAATACGCAACTAAAATGATACCTTTAAA
>Ga0209367_1005681_pt1 | contig 17272 bp, 10 predicted proteins | sample WorMetLIZISLAND2_FD_187412 | JGI IMG/M metagenome (GOLD analysis project Ga0209367, IMG submission 187412) | Marine gutless worms symbiont microbial communities from Max Planck institute for Marine Microbiology, Germany - Olavius geniculatus... ... | reverse complement strand
TTTTACACGCGCTAGAGAATCACCAAGTCTTACTAGCGCACCCCCCACCGGGGACGGCGGCCTCCCTTACAACTTTTTTCAAAGGGGGGTCAAAAATTGGCTTAAAATGTAGCGTATTAGACGAAGGATCTTTGGAGCCAAAGGGGGTAGCTTCATGAGACTTTGCCACGTGACGTGCTGCTAGATGGGGATGATAACGCGGGTACAACTTTTAGGGGGCACCGCCCCCTTAAAATTTGGGAGTGCAAAAAACGCGCAACTTTCGACTTTGAGCGCAAATATCTCTGAACTGCATAAAGATATCGACAAGCGGTAAACGGCGTTATCAAATACAGTTAATTCTGCGTTGAATACAAAAAATTGCGAATATCTCTTGAACCGATAAAGATAGCGACAAAATCTAAACGGCGTTGACGAAAGAGATCCTTTCGGCGTTGAACAAAAAAATTTTGTGAAATTCCGTCCACTACGAACAAAGTTATAGGCGCTCATGTTGACCTACCCTAAGTCGACAATGCGCGTTCGGCGTATACCAATACATTTGAGTTCGGGCCGCGTGACTTTGATGCCGGGGAAATTTTACCCCCCCCTAATTTCGCCCAGTCGGACTTAGGGCGCCGGGCGGACTCACGTTGGGCTTTGCCCCAAATTTCTAGTTTTTTTAATTAAGAGGCAATATTAAAATTTTGAACACCCACAATTGCCTCTATTGGGAATTTTCAGTTGCAACTGTCTGCCTGGCCTATACTTGGCTGCTGCACACATATTGTTGCAACACTGTTAACATTTTGCCATTAATAACATTTCAACGTTAGTTTATTCATTCATTCATTTATTTGACTCAGGCAGCATGGCCCATAAAACACAAGAACACATACACAAAACACAGAAACAACCGTCATGATGAAGTTGCAATTTATTCGCGTAAAACAAAAGCTGTTTACATCGCCAGACAAAGAACGACGTCACTTAATAAAAATCGCAAATAAATAAAAGTCGCAAATTTTATGCATTTTAAGAGAAAGGAAACAGAAAAACCAAAAGGGTGCCACTGTTTTGGCCCACCCTGTAGGTCCGGCGACGTCCTATAGGTCCTACACGTAAGAGTGTAACTACGGCTGCAAGCATGCAACTGACTTCGAAAGGGATCGCAGCTGTGGCCATTTAGCGCAGCACAACTTTTTACGAAAATACGCTCTACCAGGGCAATTCTTGTCGAGAGCTTCAGGGGGCCTCAAATGACAAACGTGTATTCTTACTGCAGCATTATAAACAAAACAGTGCAAATTCCAATGTGTGGATTGAATATCGAATCAGTAGTGAGTTTTTACGCGCGACAGCACATACCTAAGTGCTGAGAGCGCGTATTAGCTACGATAATTGTGTTCAAATTGTGCTCATCCGTCGTCTGTCTGTCCTGGTGTCACGTCTCTGTACTGATCCAAGCCCTTAAGTGACACCGTCGGATAGCCCGGACTCGAAAATAGAGGGGTAGGTGCAAACAGCGCGCAATTATATTTTACGAGGACGGAGTGATACCGCTTTGAAATCTCCACTGGCTGTAATGCAAAATTTTGCAACTTTTGAATGGTTGCTATGGCAACAGGGGTCGATAGGGGGTAAATTTAAATAACACCGTTAAATTGCCCGACCCCAAAAATAGGGGGTAGGTAAACACAGCGCGCAATTACTTTTTACGGGGACCGAGTTATACAGCTTTGAAGTCTCCATAGGACACAATGCATTTTTAAAAAAAATATGGGGTAAAATAGGGGAAGGAGTTATCAGATTCTTATCCCAAACAAATTCGATCTTACTTTTCGGGCCCCAAATCACTGTGCAAAATTTCATCAAAATCGAATCAAAATTGCGGCAGCAGGAGTGTTTACAGAATGACAGTGTGACATATTAAGTGATTTTATAAACTGTCCTATGCCATGCTATAGCAATGGGACAGATAATTAAGTGAGTGACATCGCACGTGTTAGGTCTGTTTCGGGCCATATTGCACAATGACGCGTGTGTAGCCTAATTGTCGTGCACGGCTGAGTGTTGCATTATTTTGACTGCAACTAGAATATACCGTTGGTAAAGTAAATTGATTAGGTGTTCCGTGAGCAGTGTAACTGGTGTATCGTCAAGACAACAATGACGTCACTATGTCAACAAGTGACACGTGACTTGAACAACGATCAATAACAACTAATCAATAGCACCAAGTTGCATCGATCCATTAGTCCACATTCTATGCGAGGGCCTAGGCCGAACATTTCAAAAACACAGTGAAGCATTGTGATACATGCAGAGAATGGTCAGTAAAAAGTACGCACTGGCTATTTGACCGGCAGCCGGTCAAATAACTTGCAGGCTATTTGACCGGTCATAACGAAGAATCGCAGTGGCCTTCTACAGTATACCCTCTACTGACTAGAATTCACGTGAATATTATGGTGTAGTGTTTAAGACTTGGGATTAGGGTTTACAAATAGGGTTAAGGTTAAATTGAAGGGTGCTCGTCGTGAACTCGTTTTAGCCATAAATGTTTTAAAAAGCGTTTTTTAGCGTTTTTACGTTTCTTAACGTTTTTTGTTATTTTCTCAGCGTTTAAAAAAATTTTAACGTTTACTAAAATTTTACCAATAACTTTGAGAAGCATTTTCGAAACCAGAGAAACGAAGAGTGGTAATCGTTTACTTAGTTATTCTGATGATACTTTCTCTTATAACCAAAGGGTTGAATGAAACTGAAATGAGGTCCTCTCTTTTTAGTTTCAGCCTTAGGCATTAGGCAAAAAATTAAACAAGTTAGAGCTAACGTTTTTATTCAATTTTTAAACGTTTTTTATTCTTGCCACGTTTTTACGTTTCTAATGTTTGAAAAATATTTTTGGAACGTTTCTTTGCATTTATTGTCTTAGCCGGTATCTATGAGCACCGGTGAAATATCTTAAGTCTTAACAGTAAGCTTGTAGCTTTCGTGCTTTCATAACTTTGTAAAATAGTAAGCGATTTTCAGCCGACGGTGCTTACGATACGACGTGTCGTCCGCCCGTCCGTGTCTGTCGTCCGTAGCCCAAACGGTACATCGTAACGGGTAAGCGATGGCATACCGTCAGTTAAAACGGCGGTAAGTTCTCATAAACAGTCAATGGTAACCATGTCGCTATTTGCAGCGGTTTAGAGACCCAATTTACAATGCAAGTTTTGCAGGCGTTACCGGATGTTCACGTTACATCGCACGTTATGTAAGAAAGTAAGAAACTGCGTTCATATTTGTTAACCCAAATCCCAACAAGAAACCTAAAATTTGGGACCGTCGTTCGGCGTTCTGTCGACTCGGTGAAATAGACAGGGCTGGCTGGTGTAAGCTGGCAGCGCAATAAGCCACGCTTGGTTGATTGGTCGGATGATTCTGTTGCGTCTCTGCACGACGCAGTAGTAGTCTACGTTCAATACTTGAACGCCGCGCGCCGGGTGCAAGTTTAAAGGGGCCTAGGCCCACGTAGCCTACAACACAAACGCTCGTCGTCAATGTGGGTCTATTTTATCGCTGCCAGCCCTCGATCCATTCATTCATCGATTGATTAATTTACCAGAGCAGGGACGTGTACTGTTGCAGAACTGGCGGCGTCGTGAACTGAGCAAAGTACGAAGGGCAGGAAGTTGCAATTTTCCGACAGAAAAGATTATGGGTGTTCAAAATGTCAATTTTGCTTTCCCCCAATTTTCCGAAAATGGGTTTTTTGGCACATGCTTTGCATTTTTGGACGACATTTTTTGGATCAGAAAAAAATTTTCCGACCACTTTCCGACAGCTCCAAATTGAGAGGGGAGAGCTCATGGACGCAACTGCGACCAACGGTGCTCTTGTTTTATGTAGGTGCCAAAGTTTAATTATTCAGCTTGCCGAAAGTGTCAGTTATGGAAATCTGAAAATTATCTAAAATCCACGAAAGTATCCGAATCATTTTTAAAAGCCAATTCATGTTAATAGTAAAAGTATCCGTATCGTATATCTCGTAGAGTAAATTTTCTGTGCGATCGTGCGTCTCGGTCGACTGCACACGTGCCCTGTCCTATATACACGCAGCCGTGCAGCTGCGCACGCTGTATCTAACGTAAACACTGTTGCTGGTTGCTAGGCAACTGCGCGTGCGCACTGCTAGCTCTTACCTGGCAGCAGACAACAATCATAGAAACGAAGCACACCTGAGTAGGCCTATCTATACAGCAGCTTTATTGCGAACATATCGGTAAGTCGGTGTTCACTCGCTTATATTCTATTTACTCGTATATAAAACACGTGAAATAATTGGTCACCGTCACATAGCCCAATGTCACTAACATTAATTTTTTTCCTTTTATGAACGTGACATTTAAAACAATTTAATTCGAAAACGACGAAGCGTAGAAACGCATGCAGAATCAGCGTAGTATACACACAAGTGTATACCAAAGAGAATTTTTTTACTTTACGTCAGAGGTTAAGTCACAAAGCGTAAAAAGATCGAGAAAATAAAAATGACGCACAGCTAACATACGTGATTAATGATTATTGTTTACGCAGCTCAGGCGTGACGGGCAGTTCCGGCACCGACTGCAAATTAGATCTAACCATTTTGGCCTAGTTTATTATCAGCGTTCAGAACTCTCGGCAACTGAACGGACAATTACACAACAAGCGACAATGACATCTTTAATTCACAAATTATCAATCAACATAACACACGCGCTGATATACCTGTTAATTAGCTGGTGCGCATTATTTGTTTCTTTCTTTTTTTAATCATTTTCTACGCAGCAATGACAACAATACAACCGAAAACAAACAGAAGCAAACAACGACGGTGCCATGACACATACGGTGGAACAGTAAGACCCAAAAGTGCACTTACTGTTACCCATCTAGCCTATCTAGAAACTACACACGCAGCGAACACTACAAACAAACAGTAATAAAACATAAAACACAAGCTTTAAAACATACGCTGCAAAGTGACAAACCAATGTTGAACATAATTGAGCCAAACACGAATTATTCATTACATTAAAAAGTTGGAGAAGTCACAGTTGCATGTAATGGCAAAAATACCCTATTCTTGACGTCTATTGACTTTAACTTTTGACCGTTTGACTCAGCCGAAAATTGGCAGGCCGGTTATGCATGCCTGATATGGGGAACGTTCTCGCCGACTTGGTTATCGTAGACAGGATATTGGTGATTTTTGGCCCCAACGGTTGCTGCCCAAGATTATTATTAAGAAAGAAAAATAAGAAGTATGGCGTATACAATGGCGTCAAACATGCAGATCCGGCATTTTCCGTGTATCGCTGTGCTATCCAATACAGGTGCAAATCAGATACAATATTCACCTGTGTCGTTACGCTGCGTATTAATATGCCGTGCATGCAAACTGGCTCAGTGTTAGCAAAAGTATGCGCTAGTGAGGCGGGAATACCGTCCCCCATTTTTTTCTAGGAACTAAATTTTTTTCTCCGACTATTTCATAAAAGTCATCAAAAGTCTTACGGTTACATTCCCTTACTTACTGAAACATGCATTCTGTCTTGCTTTATATGCATGTAATTTTTTGTAGCCTATTTTCATTTTACAACAGTTTCTGTAGCCAAAAATGGAAAAAAATTACAAAAATATTTAACGTATTATAGTAACTGTATTTCATTTATTGCACTTATAAATTTCAGTAGTTCGTTTCGGCAGTCACTTGCATAGATTAAGCCTAGTTTTTTTACCCTCGGGAATTGAGTACTGAGAATTTTTTTAAAAATGTACAGATGAAAAGAATCCAGCCAAAATTTGTCTTACGGCATTAGTTCCAGGCGTACTTCACTTTTGTTTAAGACTACGTAACACTTTGTTAATCTCAAGTGGTCCGTTTGCTGGTTTGATTCCATGGGGCACCGAGGTGCAAAACTTCAAGTGGATAGCCTAAAATGTGGTTTAGGCCTACGTATTTTCTATAGTATTGTAACTATAAAGTCGAAGTAGATAAAGGCTGATTTTAATTTCGTTCTAGACTGTTTCAGTAGCCTGTCACAGTGCAATATGATGATAATCCCATGTATACAGCAAAATTTCCGAGAAACTATGACGCATAAACGCCAACCTCGTGGAACGATAAGGGCGACCGCCCTTTTTTAAAAAAATCAAGAGTTACAGCTACCGTGATTATATCTCGGCAAAGTGTGTTCGGATTTTGCTGAAGTTTTACGGAGGACTAAAGAGTGGCCATTTTCTCTTATTTTTTAGATCTACGACTTACGGTATTTGCGTAGTGTGTTTGTATATCTCGCAGAGAACACAGTTCTACGCAGTTTAAAAAGGATGGCTGACGATTTTCAGTAATTTGTTTGACAGAAAGCAACAAAGATGGCTTATGCTCGCATTTCAGAAAGCATGGCTTAGGCTATGCTTTTCAGTGATTTGTTTGACACAGTTCAAGAAGGATGGCTGGCAACCAGCAACAACAGCAAGTGGTGGTTGTGAACCAGCCGCAGTCTCACGCAGGAGCACCGGTGACGATTGCCGTAAGATAGTAAATAATAAGTAGGTAAGTAAGTAAGCCGCAGTCTCATGGCGGCGGCGCGATGCCACAGGACCAGCGCGAATGGAGCACCGGCATCTGTGGATGCTTCGAAGACTGCTGCAGCTGTAAGCGATCGTTCCCACTACAATCAACGAATAAATTTGTAGCTTTTTATTGTATTGCAAGCAACCATTGATTGAAATTAGAATAAATAAACGTCAAAAACTAGAAGGCGCTGGTGAGGGTGCATATATCTTTGACAAGTGAACGTTGGCCTAACCTTTTTCTATTAGTTTCGTGTAACGTTCAAAAGTTTAGAGGACAATGTCACGTGACCGTGGCCACGCGCCAACCCTCGACTGAGATAAAAGTAAAAAATGTGCATTGCAAATTCAGTTGGGTAAAAGCTGTTGTGGCAAAAATGATTTCGCATAACGACAGAAAATGTTTACGTGACATATGGTCTGTCTGTCTGTCCGTCCGTCCGTCCGTCCGTCTCGACCCTTGTGCATTGTACTGAAGCCGTTAGGACAAATGAAATGCCCGTGAAAGAACTTTTATAATAGGTCAATATTTGGTGAGATATAGACCAAAGTTTGACGGCTCGTTCTTGCGGCTCACGGTGGAGCAATCAAAGCAGTGTTCTCATGTTGAAGTAAGTAAGCAAGTAAGTAAGGAAACAATTTCCTAAGTCAGTGAGCAGGTGTAGTATAACGGGTACAATGCTCAAATACTGAACTCACAATACACCGCAGCCTTAATCGAACAGAAATGTTTTCTGTAGTCGCTTGAGTTGTTCAAAACATGACACCGAGTTCCTCTGCCGAAGTTTGACCGGCAGATTGTTTCACAGCCGCGAAACTTCTGTCGCCAGTCCGCGGAACTTAGACCTACAGCGCCGACGTCCCGTAAATGTAATGCCAGCGTAATTTTGTTCACAAAAATACGTGGACAAAATACAACTTACTGGCTCTCAACTCCCAAGTTAAAAATAGCTGAATATTGTGCGTGTAGGTGTGTACGCGTACTTCTGCTTCCCATGCTTCATGTGTACGTTGGCTACCGAGATGAACGAGTGTGCTACTACTAGGCCTACAGTTCACACTGCTACTGTGCTACAACTATTACTAGCCTTTTCAGTTGAACGAGTGTGCTTGCGGTCCATTCTGCTTCGACCGAGTTTTCATCGTGGCAATGCGCACCAAAGTGCGCACCATGTACGGCATCAGGGTAAGTTGTAGCACCGAGCAATAGACCACTGCTGTTACCGAATTAAAATGGCGGCTGCCTTAAAGTTGCTTCCGGTATCAAACGAACCCTCGCCTCGCTGTGGCGGGGCCTTTACCTAACTTCCCACCGCCAACTTTCTCTTAACCTTATGGCGCAGCTATTGCTTACACGTACATCAGCTAGCGCGCACGCTGTGATATGATTACCGCTGGCGTGATGCAAAAATGGGAATAGGTGTGTTCTGTCTGGGCATCGCCTGTGCTCTCTCTAACCGAAGCATGGCTTTACTACGCCAACTATGTAGTTACCGAAAATATTTGGATGTTATAAATTTTTTTAAATTTGCTTAATTTTCTACTTTGCCCAATTTTCATTTTTATGACCTTGAAAATGACCTTGACACGAAGAAGCAAGCGTGGCATCCACGATCCACCCTAATTCTTGTATTTACTCTACAACGAGTTGATCTAGCATGGATGCCTGCTATTAACACGCGATGCCACAAAAAGTGTAAAATTGCATTTTGGCTGGTCCACTATTTTCTGGTCGGTGTGAGACGAAAAACGTCGCTCGTCTCCAACGCGCAAAGAACGCTGTCGTCCGGGTATAGTCGCTTTTGGCCACCAACCGTCAGTCGACCAGCTCATCTGCTCTGCTCAAACATTTCCACTGGTTTCCCATTCACCAGCGCATCAAGTTCAAGATCGCCTGCATTATTTAGGCTTACAAGACCATCCACACCACTCAGCTTGCCTATCTGCACATTACACTCCAGCTCGTTCATTGTGTTTATTTGACATTAATTTGCTGTCTGTGCCTTGTGTTTGTACATGTTTTGGTTTTAGAAGTTGTACTGTAGCTGCCTCTACTTTTTTGGAATTTTCTCCTTGTTGACGTTTGCAATAGTTGTTCTATGCTTTTTCCGTCTCCGACTTAAAACTTTCTTTTTTTCAACCTCGTGCCATCTCGAATACCAGCTTCACCCCAGCGCCTCAGATTCGGCGAGTTTCTCGCCGACATTATTGTGAGCTAAGTATAGAAATTTACTAACTTACTTACTTACTTAAAGGTTATTTTCAACGTCTTACTTACTTACTCACTTTCTGTGCGTATGTAGGGCAGCATCTTGGGCGACTGTTGCTGCGTCACCTGCTGCAACTTCTGCGCTGCGACTCAGATGCATCGCGAGCTCAAGAACTCCGGACACAGCAGAATCTAGTTCCGACGTCGTTCGCCAGAGCGCCACTCACCGACAACGGCTGCTGGCTTCAAGGCGCTATGCACGGCGTTGCACGCCATGCCTGCATCTATCTGCTTCACTTTTCCAACGACGTCATAATAATAATATTATCATCTATACGTAATTCATTCTGTAAAAAATCGACGCGAGTGTGACTGTTTCGTGATGATACGTAACATTTTAGGCAGCAGTAACGTTATGGCCCAACAACCATTAGCACAGAGTTTGACGCAAGTGGGTCTGGAGCCCCAAAAGCTGAAGCTTTTTTGTAAAAAGATGACTTTTCCAGAAGTTAATACACGGTCTAACTTCGCTGCAACTATTTTCGCAACAATTCCAGCAAAATTTTACCGTGTACTCAGTCTATCAGCAAGGTCTTTACGCGCGACAGTTATACTTCGCGCGTCTTGGCCATAGTCTTGGCGTCTGTCTGTCTGTCTCACTCGTGATCTGTATTAAAACGGTGCAAGCTAGGATTACAGAATCTTCATTATGGGCCACCACAAGGACTCTAGTTTTTTGTGACAAAATTTTGTGCCGCTGGGCAAAGGAGCTCCCCTTGAACGGGAACGCGAAATAGGAGTATCCCCTTTAAAATGTGCTTATTTTACCACTATTGGCCCGTATAGCGTGAAAACGGTTACAGATAGGCACAGACATGCTGCAGATCATAACAAGCACAAATGACGATCTTCATAAGGATGTCAACATCGATAACATTAAACGACCTTGAACTCCCCCCTTCTCAAGAAAACTGATTTAGTGAACTTTTTGCGATTTTGGGCTGTGACACATATTTTAAGAGTGAACTGCGCCGAAATGGCTGGAGATAAACGAAGACAACCTGCACGTTGTATTTTCAGCATTAAACGTAGATTTTAGCTCGGCAAGTCCCGATCACCTAAATTTAAAAAGGGTGGCGCACGCGCGCGTCAAAGCAGGGTACCCCCAAGAGGTGGTTATTTTACTGCTATTGGCTCGTGTAGCGTAAAAACGCTTGCAGATAGGCGCAGACATGCTGCTTATCATAACAAGGGGTCGTCCATAAATGACGTCACGCTCCGAGGGGGAGGGGGTTTACATTATTGTGACGACGTGTGACGTAAGGGAGGGGGGTTAAAAGAAATGTGACGTCACACACGTCACATCTGTGGAGAAAACGCAATAGACAGTCAAATTCGTGCTGCCAACTCACCGTATGTGTCAGGACGAGAAACATTTAGGAACACTATGCTTAATTTCACATAATTTTATGCATTAAATTGACAGTAAACAATTTTAACAATGGATATAATTTTATATATATTAGAATTAGGATATGCTGAAACTCATCTTTGTACTCTACACTACAGGCTGCCGGGAGAAGGGGGGGTTAGACGTTTGTGACGTCATATTTAAAGGGGGTCCAGGGAAGTGTGACGAAAGGGGAGGAGGTAAATTTTTCCTTAAAATCGTGTGAAGTCATTTATGGACGACCCCAAAGCAGTAGCACTAATGACGAGCTTTTTGCTGGTGTCAACATTGATGACCTAATTGAATGACCTTGCATTATTAAAATAAAGAATTTTAGTGTTTTTGGCGATTTTTGGCTGCAAGGGACACATGGACAGTGTATTGCGTTGAAATGGCTGGAGATAGACCAAGACAACCTGCAAACGGGAACTGCTAAGGCTGTCGCGCGTTTCATGAGCTTTGCTTAAATTACTTGTTTTTGTCTATAATTTTTTTTGCGCGATAAATTGACATTATCGTACTGAAATTAAAGAAAAGTATCATTGTCTATGTGTAGCTTTTTGTCGTACTGCAGTCGATAATGTGCAACATAACGAATGATGGGTGAATCCAGACTATTCGATTTTTTTCATCAGTTATATTATTATATTTTTATCATGTTATATATTCTTTTTTAGTGTTTATTTAAAATAGCATGAACAACATGACATCATTAATTGTAACAGACAGCATAAACGCAGTAAGATTAAAAATGCATTTTTGTTAGAAAATATTAACGTTTTGGTGAAGATAAGAGAGATTTCCTAGTCTGTATATAATCGCTCTCTCAATGAGGCATCTTGGCTGTTTTTACCTTCGCTTATAAAACAACTTTGGCAAGAAATGCCATGACATGACATTCGATGTACTTATTGTGATATTTTTGTTTATTTCGTTTAACTTGTAATTTCGTATGTCTACTCGCATATTTTTGGTTTATCAGAAAGTAATTAAGTTAGACTATGCATGAAATAATAGTTTATTTCTTTTTTAAAATAACAAAGCAGTCAAATAAAAGACCACTGTGACTACTACTATGATCAATATCGTCAATTCCACATGATCATAAAAATACAGTGATGATTTATATAATAAGAGTATAAATAATAAGCAGCATGTGCGTAAACAGCGGGGGGACCCAAGCTCCGCCCCTCGCCTGAAAGAGGGGGTGGAGCTCGAGACTCCGATGCCCGCCCGACTTGTCCCAAAATCTACCAACTTCCCCAAATTTTCCAATCTAGTAGAAAGTTTAACATTAAAGATTTAAAAAGTTATCCCCACTTTAGCTGGGTCCAGGTTGTATCCCGAATTTGGTTGTTATTTCCTTTCCTCTCCCTGCGCCCTTTCTTTTTCCCATTCCATGCTCCAAGGTTCAGTCAAGCTTTTCTAACAGGTTCGGGTGGAGCCATGTCGATAGGTAAACGAATTTTCTTAAAATTTGGACTGTGAGCAAAGACGGTGGCATCGTACCAGTGGGAGGACTGCACCATTGCACCTTCAAGTTTTGGGCTATCGGAAATTTCTCGAAAAGAAAATTGTCGTCCACAACTATAAAATGTAAGCCTAACATTTGCTCAATCTGAAAAACGTTAGGCGCAAAATTAAATTCTGAACACCCACAATATCTTCTGTCCGTAACTTTGCAGCTGTGTGTCGGAAAAGAGAAACTTGCTGTGGCACCTAGCCTACTTTTTTAATCCAGAGAAGACTCTTCACATACGTCGACGACAAAATGTGATATACCGGAGCCTAATTTTCAAATTTTTATACGAAGTTTCGTAACATTTTCTTAGGTTCTTCCTGTATGTAAGTTAAACAATTTATACTTTTTTAAGTACCTATTTCCTAAAAATTGATTTCGGAACGTTTTTCCTAAGTCATCTTAGGCAGCATCTGACTTATTTTTTACTATACCGGTAACTTTATTCCTACGTTTTCCGAGAGAATTTTCTACGTCAGATTTAAAAAAGTGTTTTCTAGGAATGATATAAAACGTTTTCTAAATTAGGCCCTAACAGAGGCTACAATCTTTTTGATGCACTATTAACAAACAAGCAGATAATTTGCATGATTGCACGCTTTGCCGGATCTGCTGAATAAAAGTGGTACATGACTGTATGTATATAAACGCAACGCCTCTGTCAAACCCGGCTAGCATGGCTTAACGTGGCTTAGAAATGGAGTCTTTATGGTTCCCGCCTCTTCCTTCCCATAGGCCATACCGCCCCACTTTAAGCTTTGCTGGCTAGTACAATACAACTTTACAGTGAGTCGGAATCCTGCTGTTGTAGAAAGATATCTAACTCGCGGATACTTTCTTCAAAACGTGCGTTAATCTCAGCCCACGGCGTCACCTTCACCGCATTGACATCTTTTCCATCCGCATCCTTAGCACCAATGCCAGCAGCATCAGCGGCAGGAGCGACGCCGTGATCCTGAGCTTGGTCTTCACTGCGGCAGCTTTCTTCATCGTTCAGTTGTTTGAGCGGGTCAGTCCATAGACTCGTGAATCCGTTGGCTTGTAACTCAGCCGCCCACTGTCCACGTGCTGATGTATTCACGACTCCATGGTACGGCGCGTCTGCAGGCTTCGTGGAGTATTGGGCGTCGTCGTCGTCGTCGTAAGGCCACCAGATCTGACTGCATGTGGCCGCCACGACGCCCGCGCTGCGTCGGTACGACTCCACTACACTGGCAGGTGCCCTGTACTCGCGCTGTGCGCAGGAGGAGTCATTTGTTACCTCAGCTGCCCGATATCCAGGTGCTGCTGTACTCGGGAGTCCATGGTGCTGCGGGTACGTGTCGACTACACTAACAGGTGCTCTGTACTCGTGCTTTATCGAGGAATTATTCATTCTGACTCCACTTGCAGTCTTTCTCGGATGATTTGTGGACGAGACAGCGCCGCCGGACGTTGATGCATGACTTGGAGGCGACGTATTGTTCATCTGTTGTCGAGCTGGTCTAACATCGTCTTCAGCGCGTCGCGCCAATTGCTTCGTTACACGGCGTCCATCGGTGACCTCCTTCCAGTTGGATGCCGACACGATGTAGCCACCTATAATTTCCACAACAACGCAACTAAATGATTACTAACGTCATAGATGCAGGCGACAGGGGAACAATTGCCAACCCTAAATTTTGGGTTGTCGAAAAATCTTTTTTATGTCAGAAAATTTGCGTTCAAAAAAGCACAATGTATGACTCAGGTTTGTATCGGGTGACAGGAAACACTGTGTGATCTCATTATGTCAGGTGACGACGAGTTTCTCAAAAAGAGCTATACACATCCTTTAACATCTAGCCATTTTGAATCTTTGTCAAATATTTATTAAACGAATATATTATGACCCGCATAGCTGTGCCGGCATGTCGTCGCGTCTCGCTCACAGACCGGAAGTCGTCGCTCATCATCACGTGACTCAGTCATGGATCGACGCTGTCGCTGGTCCCGCTCCCGTGACGTCATCCTAACTGTTTCCGGTGGTTCATGGTCACGTGAGAGCGTGGACGGGTGGTCGGCGATGCAGGGGATCGTGCGCCTATTGGCCACGCGTGTGGTCACGTAACGTGTGTCGGCGTCTACGTGGTTGAACGACGACCCCCCACGTCGAGGTTCAACTTCATCGCTTGCGCTGATTGACGGCGGTGCGCGATTAATCAGCGGGTCGTTTGCATTCAGCCGCAACTCACCCAGCCAGAACACCTGCAACAACGTTTACAAGGTAGTGTAGCAACAGTATTAAAGTGAGGCGAGCAAAACTGAATTCAATCGACAATAATGGCGCTACACAAACTCTGTTGTTACTTTTTTGCCAGCTGAAATCGAAAGCACAGAAAATTTTCACGCCTCAATATGTCGTGGTGGTGCTATTTGTGGTGGTGCTATTTTGAATACAAAACACTATTAGCCGTATTTCATACGCAGAACTTTGACTTATGAAATAAATTATGTAATTGCTTTAGTTTTGCACTTCCTTTTCAAGATTTTGTTTTTAGGCCTACATAGAAAAATTAGAAAATTAAAAAAAATCTTTGCAAAAACGTTTTTATAAATGTGTTTATAACCGTTTGCAAATGTTTAGACCTATTACAGGTATATGGCCTCGTCAATCCCCTCAACGTCGTTATTGTGCCTGGAGGTTTTTACTGAAACGCCAAACATAATGCCTACAGGCAGTGGTGTAGTCGAGGATGATTGTGAAGAACGCCGTTTTCCAAATAATATCAAGACAAGAGAGAACGGTGATAGGTTTCCAGTAGCGTTCCTTCAAATAAATAATAGTACAAAACTTGGTGTTAGCGGACGCCGTTTTCCAGTGTGCAAAATGTTCTAAAATGTTTGCGGTTTGGTAGGGGCTCCACACCAGACCTTGCCAGGTTTGCTGGCGGGAACAGGTGCAGAGCTCTTTGAACTGTGGTCACGTGACGTCAATCTGTCGCGACAACTGTGACGAGTTCGACCAATGGGCGGTGCCGGTGAATGATCACGCAATGACAATCGACCAATAGGCGCCTGCCGCGGCGGCGGTGGTATCTCAAGCCGTATTACTGCCCGACCGGCCTGCGGTGGGCAGGGCTTGTCCGTCACGTGACATCCGGCAGACGAACGCCGATTGGTTGTCGTTTTGTCGTCGCCATGACGACCGCGGTATGCCGCCATTTTCCACAGATCGCTCTCACTGCAAAACGCAGGGCACAGGTTGATGCATGCACTGTCATCAACAAATGAATTAATCAATCAATCCAAAATTTTTAAAGTGGCCTAAGTAATGCGATCTACTCCTAGGTCCACATACACATTAGCAGATACCCGATAAAACCTAACTGTCAAAGCTGCTATTAAAGAGTTAGGACACAGCATTTTATCATGGAGGTCAAAGCTGTATTCATGTAAGGTGAAATGTGTAAGTTAAAAAATTACTCTCAAATGTATGCAAGCGAAAACCCTTTTAAAAACTCTTAGTTCAAAAACCTTTATCGGTCACTTCCTTCCAGAAAACCCTCCAAACCCTTTTTCGAAACATTTTTAATTTGCAGTGTACTTCACTGTGAGCTCCACCAACCATTGCACGTTGTTTACATTGATCAGCATTATTTTGATTCTGTGAACCGCTCCGCGCTCTAGAATGCACTTCGTGCTACAGACTCTCCATCATTTTGTCATCCATTTCATACAGGATCTGCACCTGGGCTCCAAATTCCGAGTACGCATCAACACACGTCTCTCTGGCCAATTCATGCTGGCCCCTGCTCGTTTTTGCATTGCAATAGACTCGAGTCGGGCTATAGGCACCCGCACCGCACCGCACCGCAGTCAACACTCAGCAGTTGGCGTGGTCAAAGGGACAAAAATGAACGGCAAATGAAATGAAATATCAGATATACTGACCGCGTTTGCGTGGCTCTTTCGATGGGTTTTCCGACAGGTTTTCCCACGACGTCAATGACAGATGTCTGCACTAGCGGCGTGGTGGGCGTGGTCAAGCAGTTCGTCGCTCGATGCGATCGGTCGTTGTCGATTGTCCCAGCCAATGACTTTTTCAAGCACGTGCCGTTACCTGTCGTCTGCTGGGGACGCTGACCGCCGGTGGATGACGTCACGACCTGTGTGTGCGTTGCCGGGATGACGTCACCAGAAGGGCACGTGCTTCTGTGTCTGGCTAGTAGTGTTGTCATAGAGTGGTGTCTGCGTGGAACCAATGCATCCGACGCCGAGACCATGGCTTGAGAACCTTCTAGCTCGTCACGATGACCCTCAATCGTCCTTGACTTATCGCCAGATGCTGCTCCTGCTGCTGCTAGTAGAAATACAATACGATAATGTGTCACCAATGACACCAAACAGCTATTAGTATCAGCAGCAGTAGCTTAGTCCATGGATGATGGACCAGTGCATGGTGAGGACCCTGAACACAGATAGACAGAGGGCAGGGTCTTCAGCACTGGACCTTCTCGAGGTCCAAAACAGTCTTCGAGGAGACGCACTGTTTGCTTTCATCGAAATCTTTGGAATAGTCCTATTTCGCCTAATCTCTATCTTTACGTAAACCATATAAACCTGCATTTATACCGATCAACCATGCTATCATCATCTCGCTGAACGACAATTTTATAGTCCATTGTGATATCTGACATGATGAAGATAGAAGTCTGAGATCCAAAAACGAAAAAAAAAGAAAATAAAAAAACCACACGCAAGAAGGTTAGGTCTATCATTTGACAAACGACAAAACAATGTCAGCCAATACCGGAGCTGGTGACGACAGAAGTAGTGACGTCAGCGATTGCTGGGGCGGCAGTTAATGGTGATATCACACGGCTCTGTATCACGGAGCTGGTGGCGACAGAAGCGGTGACGTCATCGGTTGCTGGGACTGCAGACGGTGATGACGTCACACGGCGCGGCTGTTGATATGGCGTCTGACACGGTGTCAGGTCAAGCACAGCTGCACAGACAGACGACAGAGCGTATAGCAGTAACCTGACCGTACACGAAGTACACTCGGCTACAAAGAACTTGCACAGTAGTCTAGTGTTAATAAAATGCACATACCTTAAACGGTCAAACTAAGAGCTGCAGAAATGCAATACGCTATGAGGTTCAGCAATTTGCGATTTTTTAAAGTATAGCCTATTTCATATGGAATCGATTTCTGAACGTTTTTCTTGAGTCATTTCAGGAGCCCTATAACCTATTTTGCATACGTTATTATTACGTTTCCTAGAAGTTGTTGTAAATTGCATTTTATCCCTAATATTACTATGTAAAACTTTTCCATAGGTTTTTGCTAGCAACGACCTAGAAAGTTTTGTAAATTATGCCCGGGACATCACAATGAGTATAGTCACCCAGATATCACCGACTTAATCATAATCATAATCATAATCATTTAATTCATACCAGACGAAGTTACAAACATAAAATCAATAACGCAGTGCATGTGGTCTGATAAAGGACACAAAGGGCAAGCCTCTAATAT
>Ga0209367_1005680_pt1 | contig 17275 bp, 14 predicted proteins | sample WorMetLIZISLAND2_FD_187412 | JGI IMG/M metagenome (GOLD analysis project Ga0209367, IMG submission 187412) | Marine gutless worms symbiont microbial communities from Max Planck institute for Marine Microbiology, Germany - Olavius geniculatus... ... | reverse complement strand
TAAGTAAATAAGTAGCTAGAGCTGGGCAACAAAAATAGAGGGCATAGCTTGTCTAATATGGCTAGGGTCTATCTACTCATATCTCTATCTGCAGCGGTGTAGCCGCAATTTTAAATGAAAAGTTGCTGCCTACAGCTAATGACACACGTGCTCCAAATTACTGCACTGTCGGCCCACCCTAACAACAGCTGGGTTTCTTGTTCCTCCTCTTTTTTCCTTGACTTGAGTATCGCAACTCATGTCCCAAATTATCATCGTTTTATGGCGCATAGGTAAATGACAAAGTTTATAGTAACCACCAACAGAATATAGCCATGTTTGATTTGGTCTTTTTCGTGTCAATGGTGTACTATGAATTAAACGCTGTAGTGTTTTCAAGCTTTATTCGGTTAATCGAGATTTTTACAGCCTATGTCTTTGCATGAGCATCCTGTGATTAAATAGCAATCAAGTCTGAACTGTGTTTGCACTGTGCTACTGCATGGGCAAGTAATACCAGTGTGCTTGTCAGTGAAAGAGTGTTGTTGATGTACTATCACGTAACCTGATAGTCTTTAATTAACATTGTCTTCAATGTCAAAAACATTAGCAGTGATGGGACCTGGGCACCAACTCGCAACGCCAAGACCAAGAAAATAACCCTCAAGACCAAGGTCAAGGCACTAACCCAAAAGACCAAGACCAAGGCATTTAAATTTTAATGCACTGAATACTGAATAAGTCCAAATATGCACGCTGTAAAACATAAACTTTCAATTTAGATGTAAAACCTTTTATTAGGACCAGAAATATCAATAACTTCATTGATCCGGTGACAGTAGACATCAATCTAATATTTTACATTATGGCATGAAAGTTCAGCAGTCCATATCAACTTATCAACTGCAGTTACAAATTAACGTTGCATGTTGCATCAGGAACATCAGATTCTCAAGCACAGAGTCTTAATTTGAACGGTTTGGGTGCATTATAATGCTGCCCTGTAAGAAACTCATTCTACAAACACTGATGTAGCAGGAACACTAAAGAAGCAAGAAAATAGTGGCCTAAGGCAACTGTATTCAATGTCAGCGAAAAGTTTTGATTTAGACTGATGCGCAAAATTTCATACGTCAAGGCTCAAGTAGACCTAAGTGAAATATTTGCCCAAAAGTGTGTAAGAAACTACAAGTGAACTTTCGACCAAGACACTAACCTCCAAGATTGAGGTCAAGGCCAAGACATCAACCTCCAAGACCAAGATCAAGGCAGTAAAAATCTGCCTCGAGGCATCACATCACTAAAAATTAGTAGCCATAAATCTACTTTAACAGACTGTAACCATGTTTTATTTGGTCCTTCTTGAGACAATGGCATAATATGATTAAATGCACTATATCAGATCAAATCCTGGCTCTAAGAAGAAATATCCAAACACTACGCACAGTACTATGTACTAGGTTTAATCAGTGCAAGCAACTATGTGGCAAAGTCAGAAAGCAAAGGGTTCACACACTTTTATTGACAAAAATTCCCAAGACTTTCTAAGAATGTAAAAACGTTTTTCGAGAACTTTCTCGGAAGTTGCCGATTAAATATAGAGACAAACAGCAGTTATTTACTGCACACATACAGTGTAGTCCAATTCAGAGAGTTCGTCATAAGCAAAAATTGTCAGGAAATGCCAAATATTTCAAAATTTTTCTAATCATTATATCTCAGTAAATAAGTGTCCTCAAAATTCTTTGGGACTAAATGCCATGTTTTATCTGCTTGTTAATAACAACAATAATAATATGCTAATATTACACATTGTTTATTTTGAACCCCCCAAATTTAATCAACTATCCAGGATTTTAATTTTCTAGGACTTTCTAAAACCAAACTCATTTCCCAGAACTTTCTAGATCCTGGAAAACCAAGTGAAAAGTGTACAGTTATACACAGCAGCATTACTAAGTTCCAAGGAGCAGTGTCCAGGTAAAAAAGCTAAGATATATTAAAAGTACATGTAACTGCATTTTATACAAAACCACAGCCAATGCTAACATAGTAGTTGATATTAACATACCATACATCAGTCACCTTTCATTATATACACAGCAAAAACAGTCATTTGTATGGTGAACTGAAGCACTCAATACAAGTGATTCCTTCTTGAGTAAAACAGTGGGAAACTTGCATCAATTAAAACCAATCAAACGAAACGTGCGATTAACTATGTTTGAAGGTGACTGTTATTAACACCATGAATGTTCTCACCATTGACTTAATCTCACACAGCAGTTGTTCTCACTAATGACTCAATAATTAAAAAAAAACTCCATGAACTCGAGCTCAAATAGCAATAAAACAATAAGCTTATGACCTAATTGCTAATATCAAATAAATAATCAGGCATGTTACGATGGAATCAAACTTCCAGCCACAAAATATGCAGTAACGTTAATTTTAACGCTGAACAAATCGCACCAAACATGCACTAATACATTATTCTCGGTCGAAGTAATTTGTCTAAACAACAGCCGACCATTAATTCGTAGAGCAAGTCAAGTGGCTGAAAGTATGTCGGACAGAACTGACTCTACATGTCACTACAGGAATGCTGAGCACCAGTCTCTAAGACACGTGTAGCAGTCGTTAGCCTGCTTTCTGTTGGCGTTTATCGTGTCCTTCAGCCAGCTCTCAAAGTCTTCCTGGTTCTTCTTCAACAACAGGAACTGGCCCAGCACAACATAAGCCTGCAAAGACACGTCAATTGTTAACAACAACATAATAATCTTCAGCATTAATTACCATTCAACAAGTTACTAGGATAAATATTTAGCACAGAAAACTAGAGCATTTTGATTTGAATCTATAACCAAGTCAACAAATCCCTAGCAGAATGATCATATGCAAAAGACATGAACACAGTTACTTCTAACTTCAACACATGGATTAAATACAAAAGATCAGTTAGAATTACAACAGAAACTTTTTTTAGTTAGCAAAATTGCTTAGAAAGCAACTGTATACAATCATTCATGCCACAAGCCAACACAAGCAGACTATACTCTTTGTAAGTTTCGCTACTTGGAACAGCTCGCTAAACACTTCAAATCAGTGCAAAAATGGCCCATAAGACAGCAAAATGTGTTATATGACATGTCTGATGATGAACTTGTAGAGGTCGATTTTTGCTAACTCATCCAGAACAGGCACATTCTGCACAAATGATGCATATCTGCTTAATGCTTAAGTTTGCTAAGTCATGATGGTAGATAAAGAATTTTTAAAAGTCACTCAGTTAAAATTATGGACAGGAGTATGGTGTGTCATTTTTTGACTCAGTGAATATATAGACCAGTGCTGTCCAACCTTTTTGACACCGCGGGCCACTTAATCAATTTTCCACCAGCTGGCGGGCCGCAATCAAGGGGGGGGCATGGCGAGCGCGCGGAGCGCGAGCCTATAAGGGGCGTGTGGGGGCAGAGCCTCCAGTGGGGTCCAGGGGCAGAGCCCCTGGTCGCGGGATCAAGGGGCGAAGCCCCTCTGAAGCTGAAACACTTTTTGCTTCCAAATGTTCAATGGAAACCGCAAATTCGCCCATTTTTCTGAAATTTGGAAACGCAAAAGGCCATCAAACATTGTTGAATTTTGCAAGTTGATTTCATCTGACTAATCACCAGACCAAAACTACAATTTATGTGGGACGACGGCGGGCCACATGGAATCCTTGCGGCCCGCGGGTTGGACAGCACTGATATAGACAAAATTAATTTCACACAAACACACACTAAAAGGATCAGTTCTTTTTCAATGAAACTAAACAACCAACATCACATACTCTTACATGTGGCGCTGCTACATGGCAGCCGCATTTTCCGCGTGTCCCACGAATTTGTATGAATACTGCGGCCATACGCGTTTCTGCTTGCTGAAAGTATGACTGCGTTCTAGTGTGTGCTTTCTGGAGTACAATGGTTCACGTTGTTTTCGAGTTCGCCGAGCCCTTGTTGAATATTTCGCCTGGAAAACCTGCTTCGTGCTCAAGCCTAGCTAGACTGTTGGCAGCGGGCATGTTCCATGTGTCCTACATGTTCAGCCATGCGTGACCAAGTCTGCAGTCGTGGTCAGCTGCTGATACTGCAAGCCAAGTACAGCTTTGCTGATGTCACTCACCGCCTCGTATGGACTGTGGGGCTTGGGCATGAGAGGTCCAGACACCGCGGCCATCACAGAAGTCAACACCAACATGCAGCCGCCGCGCATCAATCAGCTGATCGACAACATGACATCGTCTTGCTGCTGTCTGCTGGATGACCTGCGACGTTTGCCTGACATGCCATCCAGATGTGGATTGTGTGTGGCTCTGCTACTTCGAAGCTGCGTTTTCTGCGCGTCTTGGACGTTCATCAGGCCACCAGACATTGTCGCATGTAACACACGTGGTTACCAGACAGTCATACATAGATTGTTGTGACTTGTGGTTTTATTTATGAACCTTGACGTTTTTTAATTAGGTCACATTAAAAATAGCAATGTAATGTAATGTCTGCATGCATAATATATTAATAACACTCTGGTATAGGCACTGACATTCATCAAACCTTGTCATATCCTAGATCGACCAGTTTCCCACCAAGCACTCCTCCAATTCCTGCCAAATCCGTTACGGGCTTCTCACCCATTGGCTCGGACACAAAATCACGATGTTTCTGCGAAGTGCTCGACATATCACAACTTCACAAGTATGCAGTGAACCTGATACACAAACCCACATAACATTAAAAAATCATTGTATAACATTTCTTATTTACAACGACTAAGCATAATCTTACTGTTTAGTCAACTGCTGCTTTAGTCGATGTATAATAAAATCCTGTAACCAACGACGGACAATAATGCCACTCTTGCAAGCACGCATCTCACTTAGATAGACCACTATTACTATATTGCAACACTTTCAAACATCTGCTAAACACATACCTTTTGTGAAGAATTAACAAAGAAAAGTACTGAGCACAATAGATTTTTGGTGTAGCCACTATTACGTTAACCGATTGATTACTTATTTACTTACAATGCAAAAATTCAGCATGAAAAAATGTCCTTAGTTAAGTGTGATTTAACGCAATTGCAATACCTAACATGCTGGACTTGCAATTTTAGTAGAGATTCAGGGGCCAAATTTTCGAAACTTAGAAAGATCTTTGGAAGACTTCTTTTTTAATAAGAGTATGCAGATTTTCAAAACCTATTTGGAAAATGTCTTTGGAAGAATGTGAGAAAATCTTCGAAAGAAGATTTTGTGAAAGGGTGTGCAATTTTCAAAACTTCTTAGGAAGAATTTAGGCAAATAAGTAGAAAAGCACTAACCTTGTTTTATATGGAGAAAGCTATGTAATATAACAAAATTTGTAAAAAAACTACGCAATGTTGGCACTTAGCTTAAATGTCATATGTGACGTCATTACGTTATTTGCATGACGCTGCGGTAAAATCAACAATGAAAAAGAAAAAGAAAATTGACGTTTGGTCAACTTAAACAATGAAGCAGTGTGTAAATTGTGTTTCCCGTCAATGTGCCAAGATAAGAAATTTTCCAAAGAAGTTGTCCTAAGAAGTTTTGAAACTAAGGTGATTACGTCACATGGTCGGTATAAGCACATCTGATTGGTTGAACTAGTTTAGGTAGATAAGAAAAGAAGAAGTTCTTTGGAAATGCAAAGAAAGCCATCAAAAATTCAAAAAAGAAAACTTTTTTGGAATTCCAAAATCATCTCACATAGGAAGATCTTTGGAAAATGTCTTAGGAAAGTTTCGAAAATTTGGCCCCAGGTCACACCAAAACCCATCCAAATGTTCTAAGTCTTAAAACTGACAACATTACTGACACCACTTCATCTGGCAACATATTCTATAGCTTAACCAGTCTATTCGCACTTATGATGGCCAAAAACATGCAAAAATTGGACTGCAAATATCTCGTGAATGGATGGCAACATCCACAATCGAACAATGACACAACTGACAACTATTTCTCCAGGGTTCGACAGAAAAACTCCAGTGAACTTTTGCCACTATAGTCCACTAACAACAAAGATAAACATGTGAGTTTGGACCTACCCAAATCCTAATCTTAACCATATAACCCTAGCCCTAACCCTGACATAACATCTGTCAATACGCCAATCCGCTTTTTACCACAGCATGCAGATTAACTGACTATATCTTAAAGAAGTGTATATTCACACCTTAAGGGGTGAATATTGCTGACACTATTTGCACCTGAAAACATGTGACTGGCTACATGACAGCCAATGAGTACCGCAGAGTAGAAAGAGCGTCCATGCTATTCACACCCTAGAATTGCGTACAATGCTTGCTGTGAACAGGGTTGGTTGCGTACAGTGGCAGATTCAAAAAGGGGAGTGATGCCCCCTTCCCCCTATTGACTGGAAGCATCTTTAAAAGGTGAAAATGTTGCATGTGCACTATTTTTGCATAAAAATTAGAAAAAAATTTTCTGGGAAGGGGGCATAGCCCCTCCCCAGACCCTACTCCCTGCCTTTCCGCCCTCCTATTCCAAATTTCTGGATCCGCCACTGGTTGCGTATCGTTTAGGATTTGAGGTTAGGGTTAGTTAGTCACCAAAATGTGTTAATAGATGTTAACAAATTAAGAATAACGATGTTAAATTTTCAGCATATTTTTAAAAATTGTACTGAATACGATGCTGTTTGCCATGGCTACGATTCATGGAACTTTCGTACCCAAGAACTTTCGTTCCCGAGAACGAAAGTTCCATAGGTGGAACTTTCGTCCCTTGGAACTTTCGTGGAACCTTCGTTCTCTGAAACCTTTGTTCCCAGAACTTCCATCCCCTGGAACTTTCGTTCCCTGACACTGATAATTACTGAACCCCTTATCCTTATGCAGTGCTTATTGTACAGATCCTCTTGCGGGGTAGCAGTAATTGCCGAATCGGCCGATTGAGAAGATCTCCATCGACAAATCGACGAACTGCAGATACTGAATAAGCAACATATAAAGAACGAAGGAATTAATATTATTGCTTATCCCCACTCAAAACCCCAAATTTTATTCTCGAGTAGCAATATGTCAGTCAATTGCATCGGCGCCGATTCAGCAATTAATGCTACCGCTCTTGCGAGTAATGTCGTTCATTACATTCATTACAGATCTATCCGGGACTCAAATCGATCCAAATTCTCCAGCAGCACGAAATTAACCCATTTTGCAGTTTTGCTGGTAAACTGCGTAAATTTCGCTTTTACACCCTGTATTATCGCCCAACTCCAATTCCAAACAAGAACACCGGCAAAATCTCTTATCCCTCAATTTCTGTAGGCATGCTTCAATGCTACAAAAGTAATACATTGTTCATCTGTACCGAGGCAGCAAAATATTAATTTAACTGTGAATAAAAACACCACAGCGCAACTTTTTACGTTGGAAACTTCGAATCTACCAACAACAGCACAACGGAAGTTATCTGAAAAGTTAAATAAATAAGTAAAAATCGTCCTGACTGCAGTCGACTGACTCAACAGCTAAAAATAGTAACATCTATGACGTCAGGGAATGTTTACTGTTTACAAACACTGTACGCATTTTCTTCCCAGGTATTGATATCTTTTAATGTATTGCGTTCTTTGTTGACTCACACAATTAATGCGACTGTACGAGTTCTTTATTTTGTTAATGTCTGACTGACACGTGTCTACATAAAATAGTTGAATAGTACTCAAAAGTTTGTTATCAGATCATCGTAATTTTCTTGTAGTGTTTGGGTGAGATCATGACGCCTGATGGTGCAGAATGTTTTCGCTGCGTACGTAGTGTTGTTTATCGTTCAAAGTGAACGTAGGCTAGTTTATTTTCCGAGATTATTTTTGGAAACTATACTGCATAGCCTATGTTGTATTTAATAAAGTCTCAGGCATTAATTCATATCGTTTTAAAGGGCGAAACTTCAACTAGCATTTCACAACAGTATTATAGTAAGGTGAGCAAAATTATAGTTTTTTTTCTCATATCAGATGATAATGTGTCATTGCAGGGTCAGTAAAAGCAACTGTAACATAGTGACTGGAGTTATATACGGGATTGTTTCTCTTGTACACCTGAACAATGGCTTTCTGCAGTCATACAGTGGTAGCATATTTGTACCTGATGTCAGTCATCTCTCGATCGTCAGTGGCTGAACAAAACAAGAGTGCTGGTGTCCACTGGGCACTGATTGTTGCCGGATCAAATGGATGGGACAACTACAGACATCAGGTATGATACTATGCAGCATTTCACGTGCAAACATTTGCATGCTTCAGCATGCTTCATGTAGGCCACGTTGTTATCTTGGAAGAAACCACTCACAGAATACAAAAATCTGGTATTTTGTAAAATGGGTAGGCCTACCAAGACAAAGATCAGAATTACAGACATTGATTTCTGTTTGAACAAGTAATTTGAGCAAAGCTCATGAATGAGACGCGCGACAACCTTAGCAGTTCCTATTCACAGGTTGTCTTGATCTATCTCTATCCATTTCAATGCAGTTCACTCTGAAAATCTACTCTGCAGCTACAAATTGCAAAAAACACTAAAACCCTTATTTTAGAAGTTCAAGGTCATTCAAGGTCATTGATATTCACACTAATAAAAAGCCTGTCACTATTGCTTGTTATGATAAGCAGCATGTCTCTGCCTATCTGCAACTGTTTTCACGTTACACGAACCAATAGCGGTAAAATGACCACTTTTAGATTCTTAAAAATGTACGTTCTATGGTAAAAATGTCATACGCAGGTTGTCCAGGTCCATCTCCAGCCATTTCGGTGCAATTCACTCTTAAAATGTGTGTCGCAGCCGGAAACCACAAAATAATTCACTAAAAAACTCTATTTAGGGGTTCAAGGTCATTCAAGGTCATTCATGGTCATCGACATTGAAACCATTGTTACTATTGCTTGTTATGATAAGCAGCATGTCTGTGTCTATAAGCAACCATTTTCATGCTACATGAGATAATTGGGGTATAATAACCACTTTTTAGGGGGGTAGCTGTCTTTGACACCTGCCTGCGCCAGCCTCCTTGAACCTAGGGGGTCAGGAATTGGGCTGCTAAAATCTACGTTTAATGCTGAAAATTTCATATGCAGGTCCTCTTGGTCTATCTCCTGCCATTTCGTCTCAGTTCAGTGTTGAAATGTGCGCTGCATCCAAAAATTGTGAAAAATTCACTAAAAGCCTTTTTTTGGGGGGGGAGTTCAAAGTCATTCAAAGTCATCGATGTTGATAAATTTAAAAAGCCTGTCACCAGTGCTTGTTATGATCAGCAGCATGTCTGTTCTTATCTGCAACCATTTTCACACTATACGAGCCAATAATGGCAAAATAACGTCTTTTTAGGGGATACCCTCTTTGACGCTCTCATTCGAGGGGAACCTTCTCACCTATGGGCACAAAATTTTGTCACGATAAACTATAGAGTCTTTGGGGCAGCCTACATTGAAGATTTTGTGATCCTAGCTTGCACCATTTTGATACAGTCCACGAGTGTGACAGACATACCGGAGACGTTGAGACGATGGCTAAGACGCGCGAAGCATTTTGCTGTTGCACGTAAAAATTAGCCAACAGTTTTTTATGTAATGATGTTTTGTCTTAGAAGTATTTAGATATGGTGTATCATGATCTAGATATAACATTCCAAGTGATAGTAAATTTTTAGTGAAATAAATAGGTGATACATGTTTTGCTTTCATAACCATAGGTGATGATGATGAAGGACGAATTAACTTTAGTGTGGCGTTAAGTCCTAAGACTACAAGGACAAGTGGTACTTGTTTAGTTGTTTACTAATCCCAAGAGTACACTAACGACAGGTTGAGTCATATCTGTGTAAACATAATGGTGATAGATGAGGGACCAGTCCTCGTCATCATTTGATCTAACTGTTGTGCCACGGATATGACAGTGCCGGCAGCATCACTTAATTTTTGGGTTATGAATCAGTAGTTACTGTGCAGCTTTCGGTTTACAGTGTTATTTGTAGCTGATTTATAATTCATAAACCAGACATCATAATCAAATGGTAAAACAACAAAATTGCTTCAGTATTACCACCACTACTTACGCTACCATTACTATCATTGCTACAAAACAGCGATTGATTTGTTTGATGAGCCATTTGTTACTGTTGTTGATACTCAACAAGTTAACATTGTTAAAGTATTAACTTGTTATGCCATTCTTGATACCGTATGTAACTAACTACCAGATTTTTTATTTGCCTGATCATTTAAACTTCTCAGTAGGTTGGTTGTCGTAGTGCCTTTGTGTTGCCTGCTGTAGGCCGATGCATGCCATGCTTACCAGATAATGAGGAAACATGGCATTCCGGAGTCACGGATTGTCACCATGATGTATGATGACTTGGCACACAATAAGATGTGAGTTGTTGCTTTTGTTTGGAACGTATTCAATTACTCATCTCTGTTCTTTGCATCTCTGTTCTTGCATCTTCACTCTTCAGTCATCACTGAGCTTTTACCCACCCAGTATCATGAGATGACTTTCCTAGTTTTGAAATTGGTGCTTGTGCAATAGGGCCTGCCAAGTGTGTGAATAACTTGACCAGAATCATTGCCTAGTGTTGACGTGACCAGTGTTTTAACCCGGGATCTGTTGATTTCAAGTCTGATGCCCTGTATGCTATGCCACCGAGTTAAACCAAAGATGGTTGTGTGAATTTGTAGAATGTTGTCATTTAATACCAGCATTTCTCATTTAGTGAACTTGTGGGAATTTATTTATTTATTAATTTATTGATTAAAGATGTGCACATAACAAACATGCAAGCATGACAATACAACAAAGCTAACTGCTAATGACAGTAATATAAAATAGAGGGATAGAAAGTTATTAAACTAAGTAGTTAATGAGAGAAACACAACCGGAAAAACACAACAGAAAGTTGATACTATATGGTTGCTATAACAGCAGGCTGCTACTTATTCTACTTTACTGGTTAGATGCTGTTTTTGTTAGTCAGCAGCACTAAGGATGAAATTACAGTAAAGACTCCAAGTCTAATTTACAATGTGTTCATTTGACAGTAATAATGATGACGACAAGTTTATTTAAACACTTGCGGCTATAAAGATAGTTGAATAGCTAAATAACGGTGCAGTGCAAACAGTACTAAATAACAATAAAACAGTGCATAAATGCAAAATAACACAGTCCATGACTGCAGAAAAGTACATAAGTGCAAATGGCAACAATAATAATCCATACTAAAAAACAGATACAACTAGAATTATAGTGGAATTATATAGGTGATTGGTATTTACTGAGGGCAAAATTTATAAATGATTGAAACTTTTTTATTCATGAGGTTGGGCGAGAGAGAGGTGTGCTGGAACGTAGCTTGAAAGTTACAGAAGTGTTGCGAGGGGGTGGGAGGAACTGATGTAGACATGAAGCAGGACTGCGCATTTTTTTGAAGAAAGATCTGGAATATTCATCTTGCCTGTCTTTTAGTTAGTTTATGTTAGCAACAAATAACAAGTTAGGATATGGCATGCCACGGGTAAAGGTGAAGATGATATATACTGCTGTCTTTTGTATTGATTCCAACTGCTCAGTTTGCATGCGAGTGATAGAGTAGTGCCAGACTTGCCAGTTTTGTTGTATGTGGTGTTTTTCGGCAATTTCCGAAATCTAATTCTTGTGAAATCTGACTTAACCTAGAACATCTTCAGAAAAATTGGTCGATTAAAAAGAAATTGAAAGTCTAAGATGAGACTGATTATGGCACAAAGTATTGGATGTGTGTGTGTGTCTGGTGGTAGAAATCCGACACCAGGAATCGTTATCAATCATCCACAAGGCAAAGATGTGTACGGTGGAGTTGTTATCGACTACAGACACAAGGTAGACTCTCTGCTGTGTTATTGTATAAGTAAATGCAGTAATGCAGTCTGATACTCAGTTGCAAGGCAAATATTGTGATCGGATCTGAACAAAGTCGGTCAGTATAAACCCGGTAGTAGGCAGCCATGATTCATCTGCTGTTTCGCTGTCATTTTCGACTGATGGAGCATAACTGCTCTGTGGTTGATGCCGATTTGTGTTGCTTTGTAGCAGAGGCTGTGTTGTGTAGTGCAGTGTTTTTCAACTTTTTTGCTGCCGCGGAACCCTACACAAGCGTGAAGGTCACTCACGGAACCCCATGCATTGATCCGTGAGTCCAGCGACGTAAACGAGGATGAAGCTATAGGGTGACTACGGACTTATTTGCCTAGCAGGGCACTGACGGCAGAGCCGTCGTAAGGATGACAAAGCAGACAAAAATGAACAATTATAATATGAAATTTGACCGCGTTAGTAGGCAACAGTATGTTATTGTATTTAAATAAACACGACGAGCGAGGCAGTCGTCGACGGCCGCTTAGCCCCGCCACCAACCCAGAAAATTTGTCACGTGGAGGCTTGGGAAAAGACAGGCCTATGTGCTTTTTTAATTCTCTTTAGCTCAGTTTTTAAAGAATTGAATTAACTAAGTAAATGGCCAAACGATTTTGTATTTGTAACTGTAACCTTTATCAATACGTACTTCTTTTCTTCTTCTTCATTTCCGTTTTCCGATAATGCTTAATTGGAGTTAAATAATGTCGTGCATAGGAAGCTTAAACCTACGTTTTAATATAGGCCTAAAATGCAAATTGCCAAAAATTTTACTAACAACAAAAATGATTCAACACAGTAAGTCTATGCAAAACTATGCGTAGAAACGAAATTTCAAACAAAAAACACTGATGCTGAGTATTTCTACGACATTTTCTGGCGTGATTTCACACGCTGAGTTATTTTTACTGGCCAGCTGCGGAACCCTTGGGTTCTGCGGAACCCCGGTTGAAAATCACTGGTGTAGTGTCTTTGCATGTGCAATATAAGTATGCTGTTGTATGTTGTATGTATCATTATGAAGTGCGGTTAAGACTTAGAAGTATGCACTTGACTGCCATTTAACTTTTTTACTTTTGTCAGAAAAGAAGTAATGTTATATACTGCTCGCTTTTATTTCTGTTTCTCGGTCTGTGTGAGAGATGACTGAAAAATTATGAGCGGATTTTGACAAATTTTTTGAAGTGGTAGTGCATGGTGCAATTACCAATCACTCATATTTTAGTGGTGATCCATTCGTGAATCAGGTAACAAGTGTTTTTAAAGAAAAGATTTTCTATGGTGGATATGAGCAGCAACCTTTGCGCAGTGTGATTATCATCCTCTGTTGCTAATGTCAGTCGGAAAGTTGGTGTTTATTAGGCATATGAGCTAAATGCGTGGGATAAAAAGTTGTATTGAATTTGTTGCAGGATGTGACACCTAAGAACTTTCTTGCAGCTTTGAGTGGCAGGGATGATCTGGTAAAGGGTGTTGGTAGTGGAAAAGTTATCAAAAGGTTTGTTTATTAGTTTTACCATATTATAAACATCCATAGATTAGTAACAGGTGATTTATTGCATTTTTGTGCTTTCTCTGGTGTAGCTAGCCAGTCATTGGCACTGGCTGGTGAACTCACTTTTACTGCTTTGGGTGGGGCTTGCATATTAGAATTTGGATGTTATTGTCTTGTAATGCCGCCACTCAACTTGTTCATTGATTCATAAATGTCTGGTTAAATGCAGGCAGACTGTCTACTCTCGCATCTCAATACCGGAGTGGCTTAGTCTAGAGAACTTTTAATGAGCCCAACAGAGTTTTCTAACTGACACTCTTCAGATGCTAAAATATGCAAACATTTTTGTTTATTAACAATGCATCACAAAAAAAGGAATTAGTAAATCTGACTAGTCTTGTTAGAGTCACATTTGTATGGTTGTGTTTATTTTATGGTGATTTCATGAATATGTTGTCAATTTATATAGTTGTACAAGGCATGGTGTGTTCTTGTTGTAGTGGGCCAAAAGATCATATATTTGTGAACTTTGTTGATCATGGTGCGCCAGGACTAATTGCCTTCCCTTCGGATGAGGTAGGCTTATTGTCTCTCTATGCGCACTCTCGACCCGTGTCCTCCAATAGACAGCATTATGAGATTGATGACTGTCTGGAGGATAACAGGGAAGATTATTCGAACTACCATTATGTTAATTACATATGCACGTGTATAATGGAGTTCTTACAATTTTGGGTTTAGTTTGTTTTTTTGTGTGTTTTGTGTTTCTGTAAAGGTTAAACTTACTGTTTCATTACTATGTGTTTGTGTGCATTTTGTCTGACAAGGCCATCCTTGAAATGACCTATATTGTGTCGGGTGGGACGTTAAACCCTACTCACTCACTCACTCACTTTATGTGCGCTCTCAAAATATTTAATCAGTTTTTGCTTTACCAGTCTGTTTTTGGCTTTATTCCAGCTGAGCCACTTACCAAGAGTTAAAGTTGCATAATTTTTGTATTGTATGTGAATTTGGGAACTGATGTGGTCGTACTTTTCTAGGTCATTTGCTTAATCCCAATCAGCCGTGTCAGATCACTGAAGAAGGCCTATTCTGTCTTCTGTTTTGCTAGATATGTGTTACCGATTATGTGAGCATAAATTTTACTGCAACACACATAGTGATGATCAGTCTCAAACTAATAAATACTAGTTTCAGATGTATTGTAAGATCTTGTTACCAGTAGACTGTAGCGGTATTTGCGCAAATTTTATTGTCATATATCTATAGTCTATACTTAGATTTAATTTTAGAATGTTGCTACAAAAATACCTGTGTGTATTAATTACCAAATCTGTAATGCTGGGTCAGTCTTAACAGAGATTTGCTTCATTTGCCATGTTTGTTGGTCATTTATTTTACAACAGAAGAAGTCTAAATAGAAAATGGAGAATAGTACAAAAACTGTTGTTGTTTTTTTAGTCTAAGAAGTTAAAGTAGCATTAATTTTTAGACTGGTTTTGTGTACTTTTTTATCATAGAAATACGTTTTGTGGAACGAGGTATCTGTCCCATTGCCATGCTATGTAGCCTAGCAGCTGCGTATAAAGGGGGGGGTCGGTGCAAACAGGGTGCAATTATCTTTCACAGGGGCTGAGTTGTAGTCAATTTTGTCACAAAATTCGTTGCCATGGCAACAGGGGTCGGCAGGCGAGAAATTTAAATGACACCATTGGATAGCATGGCCCAAAAATAGGGGGGTAGGTGCAAACAGTGTGCAATTATCTTTTACGAGGACCGAGTTATACCACATTGAAATCTCCATTGCCTGTAATGCAAAATTCTGCAACTTTTGAATGGTTGCTATGGCAACAGGGATTGTTAGGGGATAAATTTAAATGACATTGTTTGATTGCCCAACCCTGAAAATGGGGGGTAGGTAAACACAGTGTGCAATTATCTTTTATGGGGACTGAGTTATACCACTTTGAAGTCCCCATAGGCCGTAATGCAAATTTTTAAAGTTGGGGAAAATAGGGGAAGGAGTTATCAGATTTTTATTCCAAACAAACTCAATTTTACTTTTCGGGCTTCGAATCACTGTGCCAAATTTCATCATAATCGAATAAAATTGCGGCCATTGGAGTGTTTACAGACAGAGTGACAGAAGTGATTTTGTAATCTGTCCCATGCTATGCTATAGCAATGGGACAGATAATTATTGTGAAACTAATAATGTATAGCTGTCATCTATATGTGCTATAGTTGCATGCACGACGCCTGATGAGGACCATTCTTGACATGCATTCACGCAAGAAGTTTGCACAGGTATTGTAATTTTAAAATGTAGTGGTTTTATGCCGTTTCGTGATGTGTATTAGACTATTGTCTGTCCAATGCAATCCAACTTTTCTTAAGCTATCTTTCTTCCACCTTCCCCTTTCCTTCCCATCCCCCTTCCCCTTCTCCTTCCCCTTTTTCTTTACCTTCTCCTTTTTCTTCTCCTTTTTCCTTCCCCATTTTTCTTTTTCTTTTCCTTTTTCCATCTTTTTTCGTGTTCACGTCCGTGCGTCCAACATTTGAGATGCCATATCCTTATAACAGTACAAGATAGATGCATGGTCACCATGGCCCACCCATAGGAAGTCGACCATCGCGAGTCGAATGGTCGCGTGACCAATGACGTCAGACGACCCCAAAAGGTCAAGGTCATGACCCCATTATCTTTGAGGTGCCATATCTTCACAACGGTGCCAGCATGGTGATGATGGACTGTTTATAGTAACGCGCTGGTGACGAATCGACGGTCTTGTGACTGACAATATTTATTGTTTAGTTATAATAATAGCGAAGGATGACAGCAACATTGCTGCTGTACACTTTAAAATTAAACTTTTTGATTTTTTTTACCAGTCTAAACAGCTCACTGATTATATTTATACGGACATATACACAGTGATTCATAAAATCGGGGCCCCTTTGTATTTTTGCAAAATTATTTTACCTTGTGGACCAATTTCAATAAAGGATATACCAAACTGTTCAGCGGAAAACTGGCTTGGGACATGTGATACTTTTGCTTACTAAACTTTTAAATATTCTTTGAAAATCGTGACATCACATTCACGTCAATATTTACGAGTGACGGATATTTAAAATTTAATAACAATGCCGTTTTCAGCTGAAGACAAGCAAAGTTGTTATGACAAATCAAACAGTATGGAGCTAAGCGCTTAATGTCGATGTTCCCGGAGAAGCAGTGGTCGTTAGGTGGTTTGAAGAAACTGATCTGTAAAATTGACGATACTGGTACTGTTGATAGGCGATCGCCCAAGCACTGCGCGTGTTGCTGATAAAATCGACAAAGTTGATGATCTGGTTCTGAGCCAGGATAATGCGCCAAATACCCACAGATCTCAGTGACAGATTGCTCGTCAGACAGGCATCTCACAGACGTCAGTTCACAGAATCATCAAGAGCAATTTGCATCTGAAATGCCTAAAAAGACGTCATGCGCACGAGTTAACGGAAGCCAACAAAATTGCAAGACGTGACCGTTGTCGCAAACTTCTCAGGCGTTATCCAGCCTCCATGGTGAACTTTTGTTGGTTCACGAACGAAAAGATCTTCTCTGTTGCAGCTCCAAGTAACTCCCAGAACGACCGCCTGTACGTTCCGGTTGCTGTTCGCAAGAAAGACGTCGCAGCTGATCATCTTCTCCGCACTCGGCCAACGTACAGCAAATCGGTCATGGTGTCGGTTGGTGTGTCAGCACTTGGACGAACAAACCTTCACTTCGTTGATCCCGGCGTTAAAGTGAATGGTCAGTATTATCGAGAC
>Ga0209367_1005679_pt1 | contig 17282 bp, 10 predicted proteins | sample WorMetLIZISLAND2_FD_187412 | JGI IMG/M metagenome (GOLD analysis project Ga0209367, IMG submission 187412) | Marine gutless worms symbiont microbial communities from Max Planck institute for Marine Microbiology, Germany - Olavius geniculatus... ... | reverse complement strand
CGCAAAATGTCCAGGTCTATCTCCAGCCATTTCGGCGCAATTCACTCTTAAAATGTGTGTCGCAGCCAAAAATCGCAGAAAAATTCACTAAAAACCCCTATTTTGAAGGTTCAAGGTCATTTAAGGTCATCGACGTTGACAGCAATAAAAGCCTGTTATTAGTGTTTGTTGTGATAAGCAGCATGTCTGTGCCTATCTGCAACCGTGTTCTCGCTACACGTGATAATTGCGGTAAAATAACCACTTTTTAGGGAGGTAGCTGTCTTTGACGCCCGCCTGCGCCGGCCTCCTTGAACCTATAGGGGGTCGGGACTTGAACAGCTAAAATCCACGTTGAATGCTGAAAATTTCATACGCAAGTTGTCTTGGTCTCTCTCCAGCCATTTCGTCGCAGTTCAGCGTTGAAATGTGCGCTGCATCCAAAAATTGCGAAAAATTCACTAAAAACCTCTCTTTGAGGGGTTCAGGGTCGTTCAAGGTCATCGATGTCTATGAATCCAAAAGCCTGTCACCAGTGCTTGTTATGATAAGCAGCATGTATGTACCTATCTGCAACCGTTTTCACATTATTCGAGCCAATAACGGCAAAATGAAGTCTTTTTAGGGGGTACACCTTTTCGACGCCCTCGTTCGAGGGGAACCCCTGCACCCAGTGGCACGATATTTTGTCACGATAAACTAGAGACCTTGGGGCAGCCCACAGTGAAGATTTCGTGATCCTAGCTTGCACCATTTTGATACAGCTCACGAGTGTGTCAGACAGACAGACGGACAGACAGACGCCCAGACGATGGCAAAGACGCGCGAAGCATTTTGCTGTCGCGCGTAAAAACACAGCATGAGTTAGCCTATGTTTTAACAGGGGTGTCCATATTACCAGCAGTGTCCATATTGTATACAGTTACCTTATGTTGAAAAATGAAACATAATTGTTTAACATTTAAAAAGGTGGCATTCATGGCCGGATTAAGGCCTAGCTATGGAGTCTAGCTGGGGGAGCGCTGTGAGCTCTGCCATCGGGGTCTTAGGCGGAGCCCCAGCGGAAATCGAATTTGGTGCATTATAGCTTTAAAATCTGACATCCGCTGGCGTCATATTCCTGTAAATTAATTGACCAAAAAGTTCTAAAAATTGACTCTTGGGAGGCTTTGGGAGCAGGGCATTTTAATAGAAAATTTATAAAATCGAGCCTCAAAGAATGGGGACAATGTTGCGACAGATTTGTATCAAGTCAAGGCACAGATAATCAAGATGTAAAAAAGTTTTTTACGTTTTTTAAAAATTCTTGCCACGTTTTTGTGTGTTTTTTAATTTTCCGAACGTTTTTTCTTTGCTTAGCGCGGGGCCCCTACATCGCGGGTCCCTAAGGCCATGGCTTGGCCTATGCGGTAATCCGGCCCTGGTGACATTAACTTGGTAAGTTTATTCGTTTTTTAGTTCATATGTTGTTTGTCACTTACGAGGTTTGACAGATAACTGGTGGAGAAAATAACACGGAAATACACTGTGTTCTGTTAACATCACAATCATCATCATCATAAAAATTTTTACGTATGTTCAGAATTAAATTTCCTACAAAATGTATATTTCGGATTTTCCCTATATTAAGATTTAATGGAATGGCGCCATTATGTAAACATAAGTATTTATCGAACGACCCTCGTAGGAAGTAGGCTAGTAAATAATCATGCGTCGGCATGGCCTTTAAAGAGAAAATATTTTGCGCTTAGTCTTGGTCATGAAGCCCAGTGCGTTGAGCTGCTTCATTATGCAGGATTCTTAATCATGCCGTTTCGGAGATGGAACGTTATCTCACTCGTTGCAACGTACTGTATTTTAGCAAATTATATGAATGGACTTTTATGTTATTTTACGGATGGGTGGAAAGTGACCCTTGATGGCAAACCGGTTAAGAATCCGGATCCAGGGTTCCTGAATCCGGATTTTGCGGATTTGGATTCAGAGTTTTGGACAAATTTTGGATGAATTTTGGAAGGGTTTGGAGGGAGACAAAAGGAACAAAATACGTATTGGCCACTGTTTTCGCTGGAGGTTTGAGATTAGATCACTGATGTCTTTTAGTTAGACTATTATTTTACGTGAGACCGTAATTGATTAAACTGTACTGCACACATCAACCGATCGACAGACCTTCGATTCGATCGACGTCCTTCTGAAGACCGTTCACCGTTTTGTTTGCTTCAATCGCACGATCCTCCGCCTGTCAACAGAACGCGTCACCATCACAAAGTACTACGATGTTGTATATACGCTGTCTGCCATAGCATGCATGAATGTATGACGATCAACGTTCGATGCAAAACGACATAGGCCTACGATATGACAAATATAAGACAGACCAGTTGGCTGGGATTTTTTCTGTTCATATTTATTATTTTCATCAGTGATGCATGCAGTTTAGCAGGTAGCAATCTCACAGATGAGGTCAGAACGGTAAGAGCAGCATCTTATTGAGCTCTTAACCATTCAAGTTATCTGTTGCCATACCGGTACTTTACTTTTCAATATGTTCGCTCATGTCGCTCTGCCGGTATAGCGACACGTAAAGCGTATATGCCTAAGATTATGATCCGATATGCACTGAAAACTCGTACTTTCTTGGCCATTGTTCGATAAACTAACTGCTGACTGTATTAGCGTTCAGATAGGCTATGCATTATGCCGACCCCCGATGATGATGCATGCCAAGTCCTAATTATTTCGATCTAGGCCTACTTTCGTGTAATTGTTTGCCAATTGCATGATGCTCCTCGACTGATTTAGGCTATACACAAAATACCGAAGAAACGCAAAAGCACAAAGCAAAGCAAACAGGCTGCGAGTGATAGGCAACAGTCATTGACTGAATTCCACTATTTTCATCCGACTAAAACCGGAATGAAAAACAATGAGAAAGCACGTGATAAACGTTCTTACAGCCTCGAGCTGCTGAGTGAGGCTGATGATTGTCTGTTCGTAGAGGTCTTCGCGTGTAGCTGCCTGCATACAAGAAAATATATTGGCGTTGATCGTCAACGTAATACGTACGGTAAGTCTTTCTGCGGCCAACCGTGTGTTATCGTCGGAATTCACTAAGTTTATAGGCTATCATGTATATGTAGACTAGACTAGCTTTAGCTTTTAACGGACATCCCGAAACTGAATTTCTGTAGTAGGGCCTATATTGCTTGCACTGCTATCCCGGCTTTCTTGAATTGTTGACGTCCGCTGACCTTGATTTGATTTTAAATTTTATAGAACTGAAAATTGACACACCGGTAATCCGTGCCACAGGGAACATCCACATTATTTTTGTTTTTTTTAAATTGTGTTTTTGCTTTCAAATTAAAAGCCAGTACGGTACAGACGGACAGACAGGCTGGCGGGCAAGATGCGTATGATGGAGCTTATAATAAGACAGCCGTCTAACAAAGGAGTCAGTTCACAAATGTTCATACGTTTGGATTGTAAATGAAGCTTTTTAACGCTTATACTAGGCCTGGTGCCGTTTCCAAAGTATATGCGAGTTGGTTGATATTGATTGGAAAAGTAGCTGATATTAGCTAGCAACGATAACAACGTTATCTATATTACTTTGCTAATAAACGCCAGCCATTTGTGCATTGCTGTGCAATAAGCCGGCTTTGTGTTTTGTAGAACTGAACAGTTGACGACAACGACATGCAAGTAACTCGGTAAACCTCTTGCTCAGCGATTTCCAAACTCTTCATGTTGTTTGTCACAATTTTTAACTCCTCTTCAAGCTCAATTATTTTCCTGAAAACAAAAATAATCGAATGCATAACATTCGCGCACTCATCCGGATTTCTGTAGCCTATAATTTTGTCACAATTATTTCTGCACCATTTTCAGGATTATCATGGTACAGGATTGTACGGACGTGGCTTTCCAACATCGATCCAAATGATGGTTTTGACGACAGTTACTTGTAACGGATTTGAAAGCGTGTACAGAAGGTGGCCTAAACCAAGAATGCAAAACACGCTAAAATACATGCTGTCAAGAGAGACGAGTAGGCCTGCTGTCGCTGAGAAAAAACCAACCGCACCGGCTACACCCGGCCGCAGAAAGAAAGCGATTCCCCAAATTAAATGACTACAGTTTCATACACGCTATGTTAATGCTGCTATCGGACGTACAGTTAACGCTGAAGTGCGAGCCGCTGTTTTGGCACTATACGTGTCATTCGCACATCATGACGTCAATAATCGGCGCACTCATAGATGACGGATGCAGGCAGAAATTTTGCGTTAAAAATTTCGGCCACATCGCGCAGATATAGCGACATGGTACTGACAGCCTATAGGAAGCGCCCTTTCCAACCGAACCGGTTGCCGAACTTTTATCACGTACCGTTTAGCCACAATATAAGCGTTACAGACAGACGAAGAGAAAGCAGACAGATACAATGCTGTACCAAAGTCGCGACCGTAAGTACGGTCGGTCAAAAACGAAATGCTACTCACGATTCAGCAACTTCAGTCTTTGAGTCGCAGCGTTCAAGGTCGACTTCCACGATCGCCAAACGTCTCGCCGTCTACAACAATACGTTTAGCATTAGCTACGTCATGACAGCATCGTATATAGGCTTATACATACACGTCGATTAGCTTTTAGAGAAGTTTTACATTTAGGCACAGGCCTACAATTTAAATGTCGAAATTGTAATCTTCAGATCATGTGAAAAGCGTATATGCATTAAATTAACACGAAGGCCTATGAAAAATGCGTTATACCGCGATAAAAAAGTTGAGCATGTGACGACGACAATTGCGGAGTCTAAGCCAAAACAGCACTAAAAACAAAAAGTCGAGTTGTCGCTAGGATAGCCGACCGTACTCGTTGCCAGTGACCTTTAAGGTCATCCAAAATGGATTATTTTTATTTCACCTGAAAAGGCGTAGGCCTATGCCACTTCCCATTAGTGATTAATAGTAACCTACGTCCTATCTCGCACCGTTTAGCCACAATAGCGCGTAACGGCGTTTAAATTTATCCAAAGTCAATAATTTCTTTATCATCTGACAGAGCGTATGGCACTTTCTATTAGCAATTAATACTAACCTTGACCGTGTCTCACCGTTTCCGAGATATAGCCAGTTTGCCGTTAAAAAACGCACATTTTTTCTACTCCCATCCATTTAATCCTGAATTGAAAAATGTTTTTGCAATAAATCGATAAAATTTTGCATGCCTCAGTTTATGACACAGAGCTAATTATTTGTGTACAAAATTAGTTGTATGATCTACCGGTCGACCACAATACATCCGTTATAGACGAACAGACAAACGGACGACGACGGACAGACGACAACTCGTATCAAAAGCTCGACCGTTACGATCGGCTTAAGTACGATCGGCTAAAACACGCTAAATTTGTAAGCCTATAGGGGATAATACATAAACTTTTTTGTGACTTCAGATTTTATCATTTCTGTCGATGTATTTTTGACCGTGGCAAAATGACCAATGCAGCTTTAATTCTTGGCGTTAAGTTGCATTCGCTCTATACCTACTTCTTCATACTTGCGATCTGCCTCTTCACCAAACACGATCGTCATTTCCAGTTCCTTTTCGAGGAGTTTGATTCGCTCTTCGTCGGCTGTGATACGATTCTCCAGAACCTTGGCGCCGCTACAATACAGTAGGCCCTTATAAAACTATAGGCTATACACCATAGGCCTGAAGTATAACCTCTAGAGCACTGCTTTGCTGGGCATAAATAATCAAGTTATTAATTAAGGTTTCGTCATGTTGTTACTTGGGTGTTATTACTGATAATGAATTGAAATGGACTGATCATATAAACCATGCGTATAAAAAACTTATAAAGCACTGTAGTATATTTTTGCACATTAAGAAGTATGCTACCCATTAAAGTACTTAAACAAGTCTATTTTGCTTTTGTGCGCTCTCGTCTACTGTATGCTGTAGAAATCTATGCAAATACTCACAAATGTTATCTTGATAAACTAATAAAGTTAAATGATAAACTTCTGAGAATTATTTAAAGTAAACCTAGAAAAACACATCTAAAAGAATTACATATATAAAAATTATTCTACATTACCAGTACCATTACTGCATCAGCAAAATTTGATATTGTTTGCCCATAAAATATTGCATTATCCACATAACATACATACATACATACATAAGTTTTATTTCAGACAACGAGGTCCATACACATGCACACATACATATACACATAAAATACACATACAGTTATACAATAAAACCTAAACTAGGAAATAAAAAAAGTATAAAAATGAAGTTAATATGCACTAGATGTTTAAAACACGCAAATATGCCACTAACTGATTAGAACAACTTTGCCAGTCTTGTTTAAATGTTACTGAAATCAAAACGATGATAATCACAAATACAATACCAGACTTAAGAATAGTATTTATCTCTATAGAACAAATACTGATTATGGGAAACGTAGTTTAAAATATAGAGCAGCTAAATATTATAATGATTTACCTGAAGAAATTAAGTTTAAACTCGATGAATCCGGGAGATACAATAAAACAGTTTTGAAAAACTACTTACTTAATAATGAACAATGATCTTGTAGCCTACTTACCACTTCTTTCACCTTATTATTTGATTTATATAAACTCACAGCAAAAAATGTCTCTTGTTTAGTAATATCAATTGTGTCTTAACATTTGATTTTAGGTTAGCATTTTGTTTGTGTGTTTGTTTTTATATTTGGGTATTTTGAGTTAGATTGTGTAGTTTATAGCCTATTTGTGTTCGCGTGATGGGTTTGATAAAATGTATTTAGTAGTTTAGTAGTTTTTTTATGTTTAGTAGGTTTAGTTTAGAAAATTACAACAGAAATTGTATGTGTTTAGGTGGCCAGCATAGTTGACCAGTATGGTTTTCTGGCAACCTGGCTCAGTAATTAACTGTTGTATTATGTTATTAATTCTAATTGTATTTTTTGAGTCAAATAATTTTTTTTCTTCTTCTTTTGCTTTACAAAAACCGAGTTTTGTCATTCATTCGTTTTATCTCGAAGTGTTTACGATTAGAAACGCCAAGAAAGTTTTTTTACGCAAATTTTTACGCATATTATAGCGTCTATGAACAATTAACTAAGTACGTCGTATAGGCCTATTGCAACATAACGAAATTTGCTGTAGACCCTATAGCATATACTGTAGCAAAGAAACTTAAGCCATGTTATAGACATCGATGTCACAATCCGGCTTTTTGTGCGCATCAAAAAAGTCATCACTCAGCAGAATTGGCGTCTCATTTGTGGCGCCGTATATCGGCAATCAGCGTCGCCGTGGACATATAGGCACATTCTGCGGTGATAGTTCAGATGAAATAATGGCGTACCGCTCGTTCTCATCGGATGCCTTGGAAGCCTCGTCGAGCTTGGTCGAAGTGTTGAGCAGTTTGCTCTCAGTGCTTTCGAAGTCATCCTCCAGACCGCGAACTCTCTTCGTCAACCCAATCAACTCAGACTCCGCCTTAACGTACACAACCCGCAACAACACGCTTTACAGTGATGACCACTGCTGTAGTCATACAGACACGTCAGGCTATACACAAGAGCGTCCTGGTTCCGTAGCGAACACCGCCTTGTGTGCTTTATGTTTACAATAATAAATTTTACAATAAATTCTGTTTCCCGACGACGACACAGAGTAAGCGGGAGATTCAGCTTTATACGCATGTGATGCAGAATCGTCATTAAACAATAAATCGAAAATGTCAAGTTAAGGGCGACGTAAGTTCCTTAAAAACACAGCAAGAGCGCCTAACAAAAAAACCATAAAAACAAAGTAACTAAAATGTCACACATTAAAGCAGCGTTGAAAGAGATGTCTTTATGTTTTGCAAGAAGCAGTCAGCATGCAACCAGCACATTGCTTTCGACTTTATCGCACGGCTGTGACGGCAATAACACGTTGCACTCGCTGCTGCATCTGTTAACAAAACTTCACCTCTAGCTTCCAGCACAAGCGCGCAGCTGTGCACATTGCACTGACACATTTACTGGCGAGTGCACGCAACAGAAAATTAAAATTCACATCGTTTAACGCTGCCGGCAGCTGTCTGGTGGTGCTACTGTATACTATCTACCGAGCTAACACTGTTATAACACTATAAGAAAAAATAAATTTATACATAACTGTGCAAAACTGAGCGACAACCTTATTGAAATTGACGTTCTCTGATGCAACGACGTGAATTGCATTATTCGAGATAATAGACATGGCTAGCCCTACTTGATTGGCATAGTTGATAACTTGCTGTATTCAACTCTGTAGCCTAGTTAAACTGAATTGTACAGAACTGCATGGCAGACATTATCAAAACTGGCAAATTATTGGATGGAGTTTTTCAGATGACATGAGTTTCCAAATATGACGATGACGTTAACTTAAAGAGCTCTACATATACGAACTAAAACCAACGAAACTAAAGCGAAACTTAAAAAAAGTCCAACTGTCACATTAAGTAGCTATCAACTACCGTCAACAGTAATACGTACATCGCGTTGTTTCAGGCAGCTTTAACGGTGGGTGCCTACATCTGCCTCAAACAAAATCGTTTGCAGCTTTGTGCAAGCTTAGTTTAATTGAGCTATGGTTTTTCACGTGAGCACACACTAACTGACCGTGCCGAGTTGTTTCTGCACGTTGTCGAGTTTGTTGGTGGCCTCAGCGAGCTGCGACTGCGCCTGCGTTTTGTCGTTCTGTATCTGAACGATGCGCTTTTGCAGAATCAGAACTTCTTCCACTTGCTGCAAACATCACAAGCATCAGCAAACACTTCAGTGCAAATGTGCCCATTTTTACTTTCACTCTTTCTGTAAAAATTTCAGAAGTGAAATGTCTGCAGGCGTCTCGTTTTTTGAGGGAGTAGGGGGGTTGGGTTACGCCATTGCCTTTGCTGTGGTCGGTAAAAATTTAGTGGTTACATGTAGGTCTACGGGGTATAAGCGTCTATAAATATGGATATACAGTGTACCCATAAATATCCATAAAAACAACTGGATAAAAAAATTTCACACCCACGGCAACTTTGAAAATCATTACTTTTAGGGATATCGCTTTAAAATGACTTTGTTAAAAGTTTGCACTTTCGTGCGTCGCAATCTTTGGACGATTCATTAACAGTAGAAAGTCGTAAACAAAAGATCATGCAGAAAAAAATAGCAACAACCTCGAAGTTTGCAAAAATTACAACAACTTTTTATCATGATTGTGTCACACAATAATGTAAAATGTAACGAGACAAACGATTTCCGTGTCGGCAGTGTGTCAGTCACCTTTTCGTTGAGTGTGCGAAGTTCGACGAGTTTCTGCTCGAGTTGGTCGACTCGATCGTATTCCGTCTCTTTGTCAGTCTTCAGTTTGTGCATCTTCCGCTTGATGGCGTTCATCGTTTGAAACGCCGCCATGTTCTGCAGCTCTCACTCCTGGAAGACAACGCAAGAGACGACTGTGCTGCTGAAGACAATGATGACGCCTTCAGTGTGACGCTGGATGCGGAAGCAGAGGATGCTGCTGCTAATGCTGCTTGCGCGCGTGTCACGGCAGAGTTAAGTTACGGCTATATCTCATCTTATGCTTTCTTACTGCAAGCTGTAGGCTGTTGTGTTATTTGCACACTGTATTTGATAAAAAATGTCAAGTTTCCATTTCGGCGCACAGCAGTGACAGTACATATGAAAACTCGTGCATAGTGTACTTATACTATGCTAAATTTTTCACAGAGTCAAATAAACATATTTTTATAATTAATTGATCACTGCTGTAACAACCTAGCCCTGCAGCTGTCGAGATAATACTGACGATATTTATGCAATGAAAACTTCTTATTCATTATATTATCTGAGATCAACAGTAATTGACCACATTGGAAAAGACTTATAAAACATTTGCACATTTTTAAATTTTTGGTGTACACGTGATCACTTCTTTTTTGAGTCCTTGCGCTATCATCGTGAAGTGTTTTCTAACTTCATTGCAAATGTTTCGGAGCGTAAACATTTTAGAAAATGTTTTGTTTCGCATGTAACCACGGTCTACCAATGCTAAAAATATCATTATATCGCCAACGGCCCAACACTTGCATAACCAACAACACGTAACGCGATATAGACCAACACTGTAGATTTATTAAGTCGTCATGACGCAGAGACTGAATACGCGGTATACGCCACGCTGGATCCAGTGTTTTACGTGCAAGCCTCTGCACCGTGGATGTATGTGAGTAAGTTCCACTATAGCGGAATAGCATGGATAGATAACAACTGAAGCCCAAATTCCATTACGCCGACTTTCTCCTAAACTTTCCGCGGGGAAAGTCGTGGACGCAAATCACGAAAGTCGGCGACTTTGTCGCAAAGTCGGCGTAATGGAATTTGAGCTTTACGAGGTTATGGGCCAATGTACGCCGGCGAGATGCAGGATATGGGCCTACATGCTGCCGCGTGCGTCTTATATTGGATGCACGTGCAGCGATTTCAATCACATGACATATCGCGGTTTATCAGGCTCCCGCTGTTCCGTGAAAAAAATGTTACGTACATGCTCCGCGCCGAAAATAGCGTGAGAGTACGAACTCCAGCAACCGGTAAATTACATACTGATTGCGCGTCAGAGATAAAATGAAGCAAGTTCTAAACGGCATAATACACATATCAGTGGTCCAGTTCAATAGTATTTGCATGGTAGTGCGTCATTCACTAAGACCGCAAAATTGCAGCTAAAACAGGTCGTCAGACAAGCGGAATTATAGTGTCGTAATACCGGTTTGGACTGATCAATAGTCAATACTTAGATTTCACTGCAATTGTGAGATATTTTGCATTTCGCGTTGGACTAAGCAGAAGCGTTTTGAAATTATAACTGTTAACTTCCTCACGTATCACCTAGACAGGATGGATTAGACACAGTTTGATTCTTTATAGACATGAATTGGGACGTGAGTTGGGTTGGGAGCGGAAAATGTAAGGCACATATCAACCTCTGTTGACCGTTTAGTATTTCCGACCGTTTAGTATTTCAGTCTATAATTTAATGTGTGCGAAAATTAGTCTGACAATAAAATGGCAATTGTTGCCTATATACAAGAAGCGCAGTGAGAAATAATCTGCCTTTCGCCATTTCGCATATATCGCTTTGCAGTTCTATCAGTCGTAACACGTATATTTTGCGTTCTTTTGACAGCAGTGCAGAGTCAGAATACAGAAACTACTTAGTAGAGGCTTAGCGACGGAAAGACAGTCGTGAGCAGAAAGGATGTAAATGTGCGTCAGAAGGTAGGAACGCACGCACGCACGCACGCACGTTCCAGATGAGTTGTCGACTAGTGTAGGGTTTGGTCTATGCACGTGCGCTGATGTGTCGCAAGAAACGCTCGTGACGGATCTATAGCCGTGCAGTGATGATGATGATGCAGCGCGTTCTACCGTCCGTCCGCGGTGAACGGTGAACGGTGAACGTACGCCTATCTGTCTGCATCAACGATGAAACAAGCAATTCGCCCGGATGCCCGCCTGACGTACAAGGCATCCCGTGATGTAGGCCTACAGCAAACCCTGGTATAGTTTAACACAGACTATCGGCTGCTGCGTTTCCTGTGCTACGTCGCGTGGGACCAGTCTAACTGGTTTGCGCGAGCATCAAAGAGTTAGTCTATGTCAAGTCTACCGTACAACATCAAACCTTTTGTCCTTCAAACTGTCATTGTTTGTATGCACAGAAAGCGCAAAAAGTTTGAAATTTCTGCGGCTGCCGTTTCTTTAATTTTTATTTATGACGTCTGATCTTTCAAACTGTAAAAATTCTGTGAACTATAAATATTCGACGAATAAAAAATTTGTACGGGAACTGTACTAGAGTCCGTATGGCAGCCCACAGTGAAGATTTTGTAATTCTGGCTTGCACCGTTTTGATAGGCTGCAGGGTATTACGGACGGACGAACGGACGAACGGACGGAGGCTTCAACGATAGCTGTCGCGCGTAAAAACCAATAATTGAGTTGAGATTTTAATATCAAAAAGCCTGACAACTAGCTGTGCAATTTTACGACAGAAGAGATTATAGTGTGCTCATTGAGTTTAACTGTGCCCCTAATTTTCCCCAAAATGAGGGACTTTGAGACTCGAATTTTGTATAATATTTTTGGAAAAAAATTTCCGACAAGGGGTAGTCATGTATGAGCAAACTAACGAAAATATAGGTTGACGTAAAATAAGTATTATTTAATATAACATTTACTCGTGGTCCGACTTAAGATAATTTAGTTGTTTAACATGCACTTAAGTCGTTGATCCACTTTTATAACATTGCACTATGACAGCGGTATAACGACGTGTAGAGTAAAGTCTGTGAAGCTATACGGAAACGCCCTGTCTCTCTGCGACAACTGAGCTTCTTGCAGTTATTCGCCAAGAAGCCGTGTTGCCGTAATTAAATCTCGCTTGAGTCATTCGCAAATGACTGTGGTCGCATAAATACAGGGTGAGCCAAAAAACGGATCTGTTTGAGCGTTAACTCAGCGATGGTTACCTGTATAAAAGCGCGTGATATGTCAACAGTGTTTTAGAATGTTGTAGACAAAAAGGGCCGAACGTGCACAGCAAGTCATTTAAATATTCTTTGCCTAATTTGCTTAAATCTTCATTGCCCCTGAAATTAGGCATTTGCCTGCACTCCCATGTGCCCGAGTTCATTGAACTCAAAAACTTACTGCCAAAAACTCTAGATTTAAATTATATGAATTATTCAGTGTGGGGGCATTGCAACGACAGCATGGTCACACAATTTCAGTAACTGACCAGCTAAAACGTGTGCTAATCGAATGCTGGGCTCAGCTGATCCTGAACACATTGACTCCAGCGATCGATCAGCTGTCTATAAGAACTGATGACAGTTATGAATGCAAAAGCTGGGCAACTGCCTGTGTTGAATTTCATCCAAACTCAACGTATGTGTTAATGATTGTTGATATTTTACTGTATGATAAATGAAAAAAACAACTTACATTCATGTGTTACTGCCACTTTAGCAAGTTTTTAGGGGTAGGACAGATTTGTATAAATCAGGCAAAGAATATTTAAGTGCTAAAACTTGCAAGTTGTACACTTCTTCTTTACACAATTTTGAAACTTTTGGCATATTACGCGCCTTTCCATCAATAAACATCGCTAAAGTATAAAAGCGCAAATGTCCATGTTAAATCCATGTGTTACAGTCAAATTTGGCAGAATTTCGGCGGTGACAAATATTTATGCAAATTAGGCAAAACGTATTTAAAGCTTTATTATGCAAATTTGTCATTTATTCTTTACAACATTCTGAAACTTTTGACGTATCACACGTCTTTTTTGCCACTAACCGTCGCTGAATTATCAACACTCAAACAGGTCCGGGTTTTTTGGCCCACCTTATATTTTTGAAGGTTCAATACAAATTTTTTGCGGGGCCGCACGTTTTTTCCAGAGACGGAATAGCATTTTGCCTCACGCCTGTGACAGCTACATTTTGTGCTATACATGTAAGTCCTATGCGTACTCTCAGATTTTTCAAACAATGCCATGAATTAACGTGGCAAGATGAATACCGATGGTAATACCGAAGGGAGCAGCAGGCGGCAAGCTGGTTCCACGTTTTCAGGTTGGTTAAGTAAATGCAGAAAGACGAAAACCAGGAAACAATGAAAGCAACGGACGCCGACGAACATTACTGTCCCACCATTGTCTGCCTCCGTGAACACGGGAATAAATAATAATTATAATCAGATCATTTATAACCAGAAGTGCTCAGACAGCACAAAACTCGGCTGAGCTATCTGTTTTGTGATGCGTATGCAACGAATTGTAGTGCCGTTTTATTGAATGCGTAATATGAGACAAAAATGGAACAATGCGTGGGAAATGGTCATCACATTTCGACACCAATGAACTCGGACAAACAATGATGAATTTTATTAAAATCTGTTCATAACTTTTTAAATAATCTCGCGAACAGACAAACACGTGATATGAGTAAACTTCGTTTTTTTCGGCGGAATTCTAGACTAAAAACTCGCAAAAGCAAGCAAGCAAAGTAAGTATCGCTAATTAACAAAACGCAAAACAAGAAACAATGGCGCAACTTTTAAACAACTATATTGCTCGAAATTAACACGTGTACACGGTGAGAGCATATTCGAAAACTGAGCTAACATAATGTAAGCTGCTATTATCTTAAACAGCATTTCACTCTAGGCTACTGCTGTCAGAGTTTGCAGCAAAAACAAGCAAGCTAAAATGTGACAATAGCAAAAACATTGAAAAAGAGATGTCGATTATCGATAACGTATAAAGATGAAAAACGGAATAAAATAAGCATTACATCTTTTTAGCCAATTAAGGGATATGAGAAAGCGTTGGTAGCAAAAACTGTTTGGTTGATAAGTTTCAGAATGCTTTTGGGAACTGTTTAGTTTCGATATAAATAAATAAAACTGTGCTACCTAGCTTACGTCACTGACAGTATGTTACAGCATACGCAAATAAGTTAAATACGCTTCTAAACCATAGCCTAGGTCTACTGGTAATTAAATGACAATTGCTTTAAAAGTGAAAATAAACATTATGTACTAGTAGATGTAAATGCAAACACTGAGCTAAGCGTGCAATAAAAACTGCCTAACGGCAGAAAAAATATGTGTCAAGCATTAAGTTTGCAGCCGTTAAATACTAAGCTTAGGCCTACATAATTTACCTCTACTCGTAAAATATTGCGCAGAAACTGTTTAAGAACCTGCAAACAATTTGCAAAATGTACGTAAGTAAAAGTAAGTAAATCAGTAATTCTCTATTTCTCAACAAGTAAACGGCATTGGCAATAAACAGAAAATTACAACATAGCAAACTGCAAAATTGGAAGTTAATACAATAAACAAAATGACAAAAAAATTAACCATACAAATTTACAAATGGAAAACACAATAACATTTATGATGAGATAGTTCAAATACGTGAAACAGTGTGCACAATACATGTAAGCCACGTAATACGTAATCGTTCTCAAGTCATGAGAGACCACTGTTTAATAATAAGTGAACGCTAATCACATAACTAAACATTACAATGTAAAAAAAAGTACGTAAAATCATAACAGTAATGCCAAACGCAATTTACTAATAGAAGAACTACTCCGCGCTAGTGGTACTACGGCGTATAAGGGCGCGTCCTCCGGCTGGCCGATGGAGGAAGCCCTTTGTGAGGCGACTCTAAAGGGTTGTGCCGAATAATACAGAATAAGGCACCGTGGACCAACAGTACCCAGTAGCTACTTCTATGAAGTAGCATAAGAAAGTTGACCCCTCAGACAGCTTAAAGTGCTGATTTGAGGTTATACCGTGGAACAGTCGCAGTACAAGGAAGGCTGATCTCTCAGCCAGCTAAAGGTGCTGATTTGGGATCATGCCTTGATGGGGTTCATTGGGATTTTACAGGTACCCATGGGTGATTGCTTGGTTGGTGACCACCTGGTCTGTGGTCTGGTCATGTGCCCTGTGTGGCTTTGCTGTCCCTGTCATGTCTTGGGTTGGGCGGAGCATTGGAGAGACTCTTGCAAGGATGATGAGTCAGACAGGGATTTCCAGTAGATACCAAATGCACTGCAGTTCGGGACTACGGTTTTCCTGTCGGGCTTGGACGTCCTGCATGTCCTCTCCTTTGCCCCGTTTGGCTCTGGGATTTGGCGGGGTGGCACTGCTCATGCGGCTTGTCTGCTGAACAGGCTGGGTCGCCTACCAGATGATTAACTGAGGGGACCGTAAATCTTTTGGTGAGCCCACAGTACTTGCTTGATCAGGGCGATGTGACCTGACTGGCAGTGTAGTCAAGTGAGCGGGGGTAGTTGTGCTTTTTGCTATTCCTGCCATGACTTATAGTAGTTGGGCTTAACAGGATCTAACAGACAGCCATGGGACATTGCTTGGTTGATGCTTGCCTGATCTGTGGATTGGTCATGTGCGCTAGGTGGCCTAGCTGTTCCTGTCGTGTCTCGGAGTTGGGTCGAGCATTGGAGAGGCTGTTGCGGGGATGATGGGTCAGACTGGGATTCCACTAGATACCGAACGCACTGTAGTTCGGAACTACGGTTTTCCTGTCTGGCTTGTAAACTTTGCGATGGCTCTCGTTTGCCCAGTTTGGCTCAGGGGCATGGCGGGGGTGGGTGGCTGCACTGCTCATATGGCTGGTCTGTTGTTGGGTTGGGCCGCTTTCCAGGTGGTTTCCCGTGGGGACTGTGAAATCCTTTGGTCAGCCCCATAGTATAGAGAGTAGTCATGTGGGTGGGGGTATAGTTGTGCTCTTTGCTATTCCTGCCATGACTTTCAGTACCCATTATAATTGCTGGGAACTTTCTCGGGATGGCTGATGGGCCCACATGGCGGCCTAAGCCTACGGGGCGGCACTGGCTGCCCTGCCCCCACTGGAACTTGGAATACAAGGACTGTGCAGCATCAGGCTAAATAAATATATATCGCTAAGCACGAATGGATAGTAAACAAATAAGACCTTACGAAATAGAACATGTCAAATTAACACAAAAGGAGCAAATAACTTCAAATCTGGCGAACGTTATGCAGGCAAAGTTACACAAAAAAACATCCCAGAAAACGCAAATCGCACGAACACAATCGCATCTATAAGCACAGGTTACACGGAAATAAAAGCATCACAAATCAAATGATTTACGACCGTCGACTTCATGCGCTATGCTGCGGACGAAAAAAACGTTTAATACCACCTTCAAAACATGTGTGCGCGTTTTATTTTGCACGCACCGGTGGCTACGGTGTATAACATAATATTAACACAAAACTATTTCTTCACGTGTTCAGTCGCTATCCGAGTGCCGATATGCGCCAAAACGCAGCGTTGCAAGTAAACACATTACTCTACGTCCTTATGTCGAGGCTGGTGCATATATTATCCGCGTCGATAGCTGGTTCACATTTGTCAATACGCCTATCGCTTTTTAGTTGCGCCACGACGTTCAACAAATGATGTGGCAAAGTGGAATTTACGCCTCGGCGGCCGGCGCTATAATATATAGCTAATGTGTTATCTCAACTTACCATGCCGCAGGGATCGTCGTGGGAGCAGAGCCTACTACAAGATATTTGAGCAAAGCTCACGAAACGCGCGAAAGCCTATAGCAGTTCCTGTTCGCAGGTAATCTTAGTCTATCTCCATCCATTTCGTCGTAATTCACTCTTTTGC
>Ga0209367_1005678_pt1 | contig 17282 bp, 9 predicted proteins | sample WorMetLIZISLAND2_FD_187412 | JGI IMG/M metagenome (GOLD analysis project Ga0209367, IMG submission 187412) | Marine gutless worms symbiont microbial communities from Max Planck institute for Marine Microbiology, Germany - Olavius geniculatus... ... | reverse complement strand
TTTTTTTTCTGTATTGCTTTAATGTCTGTCTATCTGCTTATCTGTGTTTCTGTCTGTCTTTTTCTGTTCGTGTTTTCTGCTCGTGTTTATTATGTTTATGGCCCATAAACATAATAAACACATTTGCCTGATATAAATAAATAAAAAAAATAATAAAAATAAATAAATAATAAAAAAGAAAACGACCTATGATAGCCAAGAAAGTGATCCAAAACGTAAACGATTAAACCAAAACATGTTGCAATTTGATAAACTAATACAGCTTACACCATGCACATGCATGCAGTTACTAGGCGTGAGTAAGTACGGGCATACCGGAGGGTTGTCACGTAGAGACTGGAGAGTGACTTGCTTGATGTAACTCGATGATACACTCAGTACATCAACTCTACTGTAACCATACACCTCACTGTACTGAGGTACCTGCACAGCACAGTACAAAGCATCGATGAATACAATTATATACAAATACATTAAAAAGATGAGCAGTATGTGTATTAGTGCAGCTTAATACCAGCTCATCTAAAACATACTCGAAATAACTTTGAACAGTTTAACTGTCAGCTAAACACATTTATGTTCGAGTGTTGGTGCAATATGATTAACTGTCACATTTGTGCTTTATGAGTTTTCTTCGTTAAAATACATACTTACTTACAAGAAAGTCCAATCGTCATAGCGAACATTGTGTGATGTGTTCACGTTTACAACCCTGTTTCCAGATAACATCACACGTTATACTGGAGACAAAGAACAAAACTATGCTGCAGTGCAGGCAAGGTATTTCACCTGAAAATGTGGGAATGCTACCCTAGGACCAGTTCTCCAATTTTAGGGCTCCAAGGAGCAAAAACTATAAACTAACTACTACTGCAAATACTTTCCACCTACTGTAATCCAACCACAATACGTCGATGTTACAGACAGACGACAAACGGACAGACCACACTATTTTAACAACTATCAGAATATCTGGCAACACACTGCTAACCAGCAGCACACCAGCAATTCTATCTAATAATTGCCGACATAAAATTAGCTGCCATTTCCAGGACAGAATCTGCAATGTGTTCTGTACATACTGCACATAACAGCAAGTACACTATACAGCAAACGGTAAACAAATTGCAAGCAGTTAAAAGTTAAGAATGAATACCTTGAGTGGGAAATACGGAAACGTGGCACTGACATTGAGCGGTGTGTAGGGTACTGAGACCGGACCAAGTGCATCAACAGACTACGACAATAATGACAAGACATTAACTAATAGCACTAAAGAAGCACATAAAATGAAGAAAATAAACTTAACTGAAACGAACTAAATTACTCATTTGTTTCATCCATTCAACCAACCGCAAATAACTGTTACGAAAATCTGAACTCATCGGCTATGTGGAAAAAAATCAAAACACAATGTATGCATTGTTGAGAAGTCAAACAAATGTGCCATGTTTAGTGACTCTATGTAACAATGCCTAATTTTTCTCACAGCCATTGTCCTGGTTTCTCCTTTCACAAAAAAATGCTGCTGCATAAAATAATTGCCAATTTTCTCAGCAGCTCTCATCTGAGGCCACTACAAATATCAACACGAGTTTTCCAAAGTTGTCTTAGCTGGCTGACGTAAGCAATCGCAGTCAAATAAAACCACCTACAATGCATGGTCATCTTTTAGAAAAAGTAGGATGAATATATGCTAAAATATGCAATTTGTTAAAAGTATCTGAAGACGTTTATGTTCTCAACTTCTGACAGTCATACGAGAGCACTAAACTTGAGCTCACTAACTCTGCAAAGCGACCTTGTATTAGTTAATAACCTGCTCTGAAATCAGCAGACTTACATTACATACACACTATCAAAAGAACCAACTGACCAAGTCGTCCTTAGCATGGCTGTCAAAGTAAGCAGGAAAAGTGATGCTGCGAATGTGGGAAATGTTGAGCAGATTTAGTCCGCTGCTGCTGCTGCTGAGTAACATGGAGTCACGTGTGGTATCTATCAGATATAATGCACAACAGACTCAATAGTAGCAAACAAATCATTTCCATTCATGCATCTTTAACTATAATGACCAACAGTAGAAAAGGTGTGCAGGGTCTACAGCTTTTCACGGAAACCCATCTTAAAGCTACAAAAAGTCACCTGCCATATGGGATCACACAATGCTACCTACCACCCAACACAGGTGAACATGTGCCGCCTTAACCTCAGCCAAACAAGACGATACTCAATTATACCTATTCTGGGGGAAATAGAGGCTGAGTTGACTTAGGTGACTAATCATATATTATCGCAATGGCTATTTTATCTGCAGACAGTCACCTATTCAAATAGTAACCGGTCCCAATGTAGAGCAACTTCACTAATCAAGATCAAGCATTAACCACTACACTATGCCACTACAAGCAACATAAGCAGAAAACAAAACAACTGACGTTCCAATATCAGTAAGATGTTCAGCATAGCTTTAACGAGAGTTAAGAAAATGATCAAAATTCACAGAAGTACGGCAGCAGAATTTGCTGTTTTGCAATAAATAGCATAAAATTTCATTTTTACTGTACTTTTCTCAGCTTATGCCATTATTATCCAACTCTTCTTAGTATAAGAACCAACCTCATAACATGCTCTACTTACAAGGAAAAATTTAGTTTTAGATCAGTTGCAATTCCTGAGATATCGTTTAATGAAAAAATGTTATTACAAAATTACGCTCAATTTGTCACCAAAATCTCCACACTTTTGCAGAGGTTAGGCACAAGTTTTGTGCATCATATCTTAACACAGTAACTCCTGCATAACATTTAATGTGCTAATAAGCTGTTCCACAATATGTGTATTGTGTAAAGGAATTATATTGACTCTTTAAGTTACAATAAGATTGACAGTAAGAATAATAATAGGAATTACAATAAATTAAAACTGAAAAATAATAACTGACAAAACGAAACATTTATTAACAAAAACAGCACGTCACAAACAAGTTAACAATAACTGAAAAAAACAATTACCAGAGTCGTCACATCTGCCTTCACATCGTAAGAACTGCTGTAAGGCTTTGAGTCGTGGCAACATCCGTTGACGAATTATCACCTAGACAGAGATCAAAAGATTAAAGGCTGTCTTCATAGTAAATCATTTCAGAGCTACGGAGCATCACCTGCCGTTACCTGCCACCTGACGCAAGTAAATGCAGATCCCTGCCTTAGCCCTAGCCAGACAGGTCGATACTCGATTTACGTACCCTAGAGGGATAGAAAGGCTGAGTTGATTTTGGTGTTGTTTATAACCTGAATGGTTTACCTGTCCATATTCAGCCATCCAAGTAGTAACCATTTGACAGTGATCTGACCAAGAGTCAAATCCACGACCTCTTGATCACGATGTGTTAATGTCATAATGGTTACGCCACCAAACCATAATATGCTAATAGGGTTTGAATTAGCTCACTAACTAACCCACATTCTAACCCCCAGCGAGCTTGTCAGTAATGTTATTCACTAAAAAGATATCCAAAGCAATGTTCAAAGTACGGATTCACAAGCTTAGATGTCCATGCATGCATGACAATGCATGTTATTATCTCTATCGTAGCAGCTAAATAACAGTAAAAGTGATGACATCAGTGACTGAAATTTTAACAGAAACAGAAACCTTTCTAGCAGCTTGTTGGAAGCGGTTAAGAACGGCACATCTCAATGCCCACATGTCATTGACATAAGGGTTAAAACTGGCCACTGACGGCGCAACCTGATAAATCACAAGTTTCATGAAATTCACCAAAAGCAAAGAAAATCACAAAATCTGCAATCACTAAACATCTTTCGTGAAGTTAGCAAGTAAGTAGTGAGCATTTGCAGCTTGCTGTATGTCAAAATAGTGTTACAATCGTAGGTTTAATCCTGGCATTACATACCAATATAGCCCAACAAAACCTCAGCTTGTACACCACAGCCAGCTGCTGTATTGGCTGCAGTGCTAGCAGATAACTCAAATCAGCCAAACAGTGAGTAAAGTAAGTCGATCAGTGCACTCACTTGCTGTTAATCTGCCATGAGTTCAACAGCTGTAATAAAAGTAGACCAGTTTTTTGACTCACAATCTATATTACCTCAACTTAGCACCAGACTTGGCCAATTTTCAATAACTAAAAAACAACATCAAGCTATTCAACTCTTAACAGACTAACAGTAAGTGAGTGAGTACATCAGTAGTGAGTGACATGTGTCAAACCTGGTCAGTGGCATCTCGTCGAGTCTTCATCATAAAACTTTCATTCACTCGTCTGCAGTATGCAACTTCCTCATCGACGTCACCACGCAACTTCTGTTAACATACAAACAATCATTATCAGCAGCAGCATCATCATTAGCACCAACACAAACACAATTACAAACCGATCCAATGACCCAATTCACTTACATACCCGGCAAGCCAGTGACCCAAATGGTAAGTGACCAATTGACTCGATGACCAACTGGCCCAATTACTTAATAATCCAGTGACCCGTTACCCAGTCATGCACAGACCCCGTGACCCAGTGACCCAGTTCACACACTCGTCTCATGTTTGCAGTATCCTTACCAACGTCGCCACGTGACTTCTGTCCTCAATCATACACACACACACAAAGAACACATTGCTCTGAGGCACTGAGCAATGGTGCTGGCATGGTCCTAAAGTGTGTCTCATCACAATGCGGCTGCCATACATTGGGCCCGGTTATTATTTGGGTGAGTGCCTGTCTGCATACAGGTAAACCATGTCACTATATAACCAACTGCCAAAGTCAACTCAGCCATAGGCTACATCCCTCCAGGGTAAGTAAATCAAATACTGATACTAGCCTGCATGGCTGGGGATAAAGATGCGATTTCATATAATATTCACCTGTGTTGGACAAATGCATAGGTAACAGTGCATACAGATAACAGCATGTGCATTAATATGGCAGGTGAGGCTCTGTAGCTCTGAAATGAGTTTTCTACGAACACTGTTAACCCTTTAACACTGCATCCAACAGTTCAGTCACAAACGCAAACACACACTCCACACTTCTGCACTTCAGATTCAGCTGCGAGCCTCTTGCCAACATTAATGACCCATATGAGGCTTGTTCAATAAGGAATGCAAATCAACATACCGTATTAGACGACAAACATTTTCTCACAATTTATACATCAGTTCAACATACATTCTCAACAAACTCAATCATATGAGTTTAATACGGACGTGACATCATTGTAGTTTATCCAACCAAGAGACAACGAGACAAACAACCAGACAGACCCTTTCACACAACCTCCTTCATCGTATGTAGTCCTTTCAAAGCCATGAGGCTGATTGGGTGACACTGATCTCTGTATCCTCAGCCCTCAGCCAGACACCAGTTTACACTGCCAGACCATAAATATGGGGTTAAAATATTGTGCAGTGTGCTTGTTTATGTCCCAGCTTTTGCTGGTACTGATTGTGGCTACCCACATAAAAGCAATTTATCACATCAGTGTCATAAGAGTTCGGACCTTGTACAGCTTCCAGTCATTGATTCTGTCCTCGAGTACTTTTGCCTGCTGGTCGAACGAAGCCAGAGCGTCTCCGAGCTTGACCTGCCAGCGCAGCTGATTCTGCTTTTCTTCATTCACGTTTTCATGCACGGCCATCTGAAACCTCGTCTCCTACACCATCAGACACATGAATGTAGCACGGGAATGCAGTAAGTAATATGATGTCCATGACACACCTGGCTACAAACCCTAGAAGCTGACTTTCAGTTGCTCAACCATGGACTGAACTCGTGGCAACATGCCCGAGATTGAGGCATCTTGTAGAAACTGCTATGCTCCAGTCCTGAGCATGCCTTTGACGATAATGAACTGATATAGCTTCAAAGTCGCTAAAACAGATTATTCAGCACAGTAAACTAGTATGACAAAATAATAATAATAATAATAATAATCCCACACTTTACTTACTGGCTTGCTGAGTTACTTACTTACAACAGTGCTAAAATAATTAGAAAAAAACTCTTATTAATTAGAATTAGATTTACTTCATCAAAAATGTCAATTATTTATAATCAGATCTGGCTTGAGAAAAAAACTAATTAATTGAAGTTGGCAAACTTCAAAATAATTAATTAAAATTAAAATTAGCTCGATCTCAAAAATAGTATGCTAAAATGATATAAGCACATTAATTCAAGCAATAGACATTAAAATATAAAATGGTTTCACTTAATCCAAACTGCACAAAAACTACTTTACAATGCACCTAAGTAATAATGCTAAATCACGCCAATCATCATAGCTGTTCAATGTCATTAGTCAATCAGTCAGCTAATTAAACCATGACAAATTAGAATTAATAAATCAGCCAATTAATTATGACTAGAATTAGTTCTAACTATATGCTAGTTAACTGAAATTAAAATTGCGAATATTTCTAATTAAATGGCAGCATAATTTGAGTACTTATCTTAAAAGCAAAAACATTAGGATCCACTAACCTTGAGCTGTCGATTGACCAATTCATCATTGCTTGTATTTTGCAGCACTGCAAACAGATATAACAAGACTAATGCATTAATATGCAGCGCATGACAAACAAAATGTCTGATTATTCACTATCAACTGATTAACTTAGTGTATCTGTCAAAAAACAATCATCATTGAAAAGTAGTGCATCAGATATTTTGCATTATCACAAATAATTAATCTTGTCAAATGCTGAATTACAGTGCATTTGATTACTTATCTTAACAAGAAATTTGAGCTAATGCTCACGAGACATGCGAAAGCCTATAGCAGTTCCGGTTCAATAGTTCAGCCAAAAATTGGGGTGTTCACGCTAAGTTAATATACAAATGCTGAATTCTCTATCTGAATCGCATAACGATAGTTCCGTGGCGCCACCTTGTGAATGATATAAACTTTTGTTGCAGCCCAAAATCGCCAAAAAATCTATAAAACCCCCTATTTTCGTGTTCTAGGTCATTCAAGGTCATTAAATTTGGCACCAATCGAGAGCCAGTGTATGACTTCCTATTAGTGATTAATAGTAACCTAGACCCTATCTCGCACCGTTACTGAGATACAGCGACTTATTAGCCAAAAATCGCAAATTTTACTTACCCCTCTCTCATTTAGCGCCCTTGTTCGAAGTGACCCCCTTCGAATTTATGGAAAAGCTTTACGGTTCCTGAAACCAGGCAGCCGATGGTGAAGATTTGGTAATTCTAGCTTGCACCGTTTTTGACTGATTCACCCGTGTGACAGACAGATGGACAGACAGACAAAATTGCGATGGCTAAAACGCGCTGAAAGCAGTAGCTGCTTTCGCGTGTGAAAACAAAAGCATTAGGATCCACTAACCTTAAGTCGAAGCATAATGGTGTTGGCTAACAGTTTAACAGCACTGGTATTTGTCAAGGGTAAGACAAAGGATCAAAATACTTATTAAGCTTTCCTGTTTCTAACTTCCAAATTCCAAAACTAAAACCGAAATTCAGTCATTCTCCACTGTAAGATTGTGAAATTAGCTGCAACTCCAACTCAGACAACATTTTGTCTGTTCCTGCCAAAAATTAGCAAAATTTGACAAAATCTGGCGAAGATATTGCAAACATAAAAGGGTGAACTTTTTGACACATAATGTAGCAAGGGCTATCATGCAATAAGTAGTACTGTAAAAAACTAATTACCTTTCTGCATCTGTTTCACGTTAAGTTGACCACGCTTCTGAGTGAGAATGAATGAAACTCCATGTGGCGTGTCCAAATGATGTGGGATGACCAATCCATCTCTTATCATCAGCTGAAAGCCAACACTTTTTCGATTAAAACAATAATGATATACTACAAAATATTTCACTTTCAGTCTTTCACCAACACTCAAAAGCTAACTAAATGCATGTAGCCAGCTAAATTCTATAAGACTGAGAAAGTGCATAAAAAAATTTTTCATAAAATTAAAATGTAAAACACTGCCCTAAACCTTTCCCCACCATGGTCAGCCACCTTGTCATGGTGGTGGGGCTTTGCACTGATGACCCAAAAGATTTCTAAAATCTGGAGGGTAGGAGCTAACTAAGAGCTGACCAAACCCGTAAGAGCAGATTTGCTACACGTTACCAGTGCTTTTGTGCTGGTTTCAGCTTCACAGCCGACTACAGCCAACTTGAAACAAGTCACCATTCAACAGATTACAAATATACTAACAGACAAAGTACAATTTTCTAAAGTTCATATTTCAATTCAAATTTTTATTTGATAAGTAATTCTAAAAAACACAACACTTGAAGTGATCAGAGATCTCAAACCTCTTCTAAGAACAGTGTTGCCATCTTGTGAATACAGCAAAGATTCAATACAGCTACCGATATCAGGCTTCAGAAACCCTGAGTTCAGATGCTGAACTGGATCGCCAGCAAAATGTAAGTTGGTCCTTGAGCCAATGTTTAACAGTTGTCATAGAATTTCATCAAAATCCCCTTAAAGTTGCTGCAATGTCACTGCCTCGCAATGGTAAATGGAAAAAAGAATTGTGGATAAACCAGAATTTAGAAACTGCTTCTTTGTTGGATCAAACCCGAGCCATCCAATCCATGAGTTATCACAGACTAAAGTGAAGCAGCCTGCCTCATTACCTGTGATGACTGTTCTACTGGCGCTGACCGAGACGACGGCTTAGATTTCCTGCTGCGAACACGAGCCAATGGACCAACGGAACACGGGTCCAATGAATAATCCGATGTGCTTAGCTCCCCTGTCTGCTGTGTCCGTGACATGTCTGTTTGACTGTACAAAACACATCATGTCTTATAGTCAATGACAGACAGTTGCACACTGCACTCTGCAGTGTGGACAGCTAGAAATAGACAGACAGATGGTTTCACTTTAATCTTAAAGAAAAACTTATTCGGCTCAAACAACAATCATAAAATACAATGATTGATAACAACCAAATACAACTGAGCCAGGATGCCAGAAAACCCTAAGATCAACCACGGAGGCCACCTGACAAAAAACTAGCAAACAAAACATAAAATAAAATGACAAAAACTAAAATGTTAGTACTGTCATGTAAAACAAAATAAACCGACAAACAAATGATTACAGCAAAAACAGAAACCTAAAATCCAGAAAAAAACTAAAAAACAAAAAACCAAAAATATAACAAAATAAAAACAAAAAAAAACAAGGAAGTAGATATATCGGACATGTTTTGACAAATCAGAATGCATTTTACACACAAAACTAAAGAAAAATGGAAACAAAACAACACTACCTGCAAAGTCCAGGGGCACACTGCCCAAGAATGGTGCAGACCAGTGGTTCAGACAAATACTGTGAGATGCTCAACTGCAACTTAGCAGTGGTCGTCTGATATGATGTCGGATGAAATATGACAGATATATCAACTTCATTGTTTGCCGGTACAGTGCCTTCACACAGACACCCGGCCACAATCATACAGGGTGGGCCATAAAAAACGTGGCACTTTACTTTTGTCCATATCTTCACCAATTAATGACTGATTTTCAAAATTCTTTCAGTGGCACACTCTGCGGGCAATTTGCAATAATGTGATTATTATATGTCCCACCACACTGTAAATGCATCTCTATACTACCTTGTAAAATATGAATGAAATATGCATGTATAACGATAATAAAAAACAAACATTTTTGTAAAATTGAAAAAACCCTTCAGATCAACATTGTGGTGAATGATCTGTGTAACACTAGACTGCGTGGGTCCAACACAATTTAGTATCATACGGATCATTCACCACCAATTCATAGTGCTATTTTATTTTGCCAATAATTCGTACAGTATCAATGAAAATCAAGTCTGGTGATAATGCGTGCACTTCACTGATCAATGGATTTAGCTAAAGACTAGACTGTGACTAGTTACGTAACTACAACAAGTTTCAATCTAGCTAACACAGTGAGCATTCACACCTGACAAAGGTTCAACGGAAATTGCATAATTTGGCTGCACAAACGTGAATTTGAACTCAAAATTTATTGGTGCTTCACTCCTCAAAGGAAACACTCTGGTTTGGCTGCAAAGTAAACATCAACAGACATCAATAACTTAGAAATGACAAAGTGGCCATGGTTATACGATAATGAATCCGAAATGCAACCTCACAAAAACAATATTATAAAAAATTCTCATACCATTCATACTGACAATGAAAATGTGCCCTTGTAGCATTTTATCCACATGTCATCACCTAAAATACTCTTCTTCTACTACACTACATTAAACTGCATTACACTACGTAAAATAGACATCAAGTTATAAAACAAGCACTACCATGCAAGTAGCACACACATGTACAGCATACTGTACTACACTGTCTGACTGTCTACTTGAATGTCGGCCTGTCTATAACACTAAAATTTTGAATATCAATTACACTTTTACTAATCACAAAACCAGCACTCAGCAAGCAATGCATCACAACTTGCAGAAACTATGACTGACGCAGTCACTGAGCTATGAAATATGAAACAAATTTCACGAACTTAGCTTCTTAGCTACGACTGATCCACAACAGCTACTTGATAGAATTACATGACGATGAAATAGTGACGTACATTTCACCAAGAGGTACCAACGAAAAGTCGATGAACTTTGGAAACTCTGACGTGTTTAATACCGGAAATGCATGTATCGGAACAACCAAATTGTCTTCACCCTGTCAAATCAACAAAAGCAGAAAATAAATAAATGTCATAGAACTGAACTGATCCGAATAATGTATGTTAATTTTAACAGATAACACAGAAAAAAACAATTAATACAACTGTACATACACAGCTTCAGCTTATTCTGATCAGCATTAGATAACCACAAATTAAACAAAGTAAGCATTTATCATTAAGTTATTCATAAAAATTAACAATTGCTCAAAACCAGCACATAATATCAAGCAGTCAACGCACAGCTCTGACAGAAGCCTCCTAGATAAGAGAAACACCAGACAAGCTATTAAAAATACATAAAATGACTGAAACCTTACAACTTAACCAAGAAAACTATAATCTCTAATTACCTCCACCAAGTAGGTAATGTTTTTGCCAATTTTTGTTTGTCTGTCTGTTTGTTTGTCTGTGTGTCAGCAAGATAACTCGAAAAGTTATGGACTGATCTTTCCGAAATTTTGAGGGTATGTCAAGCATGGCATAAACTACCAGTGATTCAATTTTGGGCATGATCCGGCAGGAATCCTGGATTCTTGATTACTTTAAAATTTTCATTACCATTGCGTTAAAAGGGGCAGGGAACCGCTGGCAAAGCAAAGATGGTGACACCACCTGGTGAATAGCTTTGCTTTGGCGGAGGTACCTGCGAGCTATGACTGCTTTCTTGTTACTAAGAATATACCAATCATTAAATGAACAAACAAAATATGTATGCAATGCAAACAAACGTAGTGATGCAATTCCATTGGCTGTTTGCAAACTCACTTTGCAGTGAATTCGAACACAGTCGTAGTAATAGCGCCATTCATCAGGTTCAAAGTCTACATTGCAGCTTACAGATAAACCAGGAACCAGTCGAATCTGCAACATACAGCATCACTGAAGACAAATACACAAAGTTTGAGATGACTACAATATCTATACTGCTAAAACTGCAATAAGTTTACACTGAATGAGCTAACTGCACATAAGGTGTTTAGCTGATGTTTCTACTAACTTGTACAAAATAACAGTTTCTATTTGAAGGTCTCATGACCATGATCTTGACCATGATCTTGACCTTTGATCTGATCACATGACAAACCAAATTCCATTCAAATCAAACAAACTTTTTGAAGACAGATGGATGGATGGAGAAATGGACAGACATCGAGACTGGTTTTATTAAGTCAACTTAGAGTCAACTTAATCAGCGATTAAATTAAAACTATTTTAAACTACTAATCTATCATGCCAAACACAAATACTACAATGTTGCCTAAAACAGTCGACAAGCCAAAATTTACTTACATTTTTTGTATACTGGATCCGAAAGTATTTTGTCTGTGGTGGCAAAATATGCATCCGTTGAACATCTGGAGAAGAATTTATAATGTCTAATTTTAACCTTCGCACTTTGCCCACATCAAATCCAGCAAAATGCAAAACTGTTGGGCTAGCTGTCAAGATGCCATTATTGCAAAGTGTTGAATAAATTTCTAGAACAATTACAAACAGCAGAAATGTATGAAAACAAAAACATAAAATACAATATCAAGATCAACATCACTACTACAAAAATGCAGGCTTCGAAACAAATTATAATCTGCAGAGATTTACAGAAAGCAATAGTATATGGTCCCGATCTGGCACAAGCATTTTTCATATCATCACACTAAATTGCTTATCTAACACAAAACTTACCGAATTAAAAATAATGCGACCATTTGCTCACTTTGTCTGGAGCATCACATCATTTTGTGAAATTTAGCACATAACCAAAAGTCCATGCTGTTACCTTTAGTCTGCTGTACTGTGCATATCAAAAATGGTTTAATTTTGCTATATAAAGCAAAATCACAGCCTTTACATGACCACAGCATACTTTATAGCAAAACAATTTAAAGTACTACAGCACGCAATGACTGACAGTGATAATGACAGTACTTGTAAGAAGATCTGTACATTACTGCATGGAAAAGAAGAAAAAGATAAGCACTTGTTGCTAATCACAAATGTAAAAACTCGAAACACTTTGCAAGAAAAAATAAGACATACTTGTATCAAGAATATGATTTGGCACCACCGCACTTTTTCTTGGCGATTCAACGAACCGCATGGAATTAATCAGCATTTGATCTGGATCAAGCGGTGGCAGAGCAGGTGTTGGTGAAACATCGCATTTCAACGAGGCTACCGAGCGTGATCGGCTGTGTATTCGCGGTAAGCTAGTAGACAACTGGTCTACGGCCGCAAGCGACATACTGACACACTAGCGCAATTACAGGACCAAAACGATTCAACGAACGCACGGTACAACAGCCGAAAGCGTCTCTGCTCACAGTTAACCGGTTTTTATATTTAAACAAGCACAAAGACATGAAACTTCATCGTCACTCATCAATCATAAAAGTTTAGCAATAATCAAAACGTTAATCGTTGGACAGTTGACACCATGAACATTATTTAATTCACACAAAATAAACATACTCCACTCCTTAGCGCCATGGTTTCCATGACGACGGGGTCGTAGAATATATATATTTTTGCTAGAACTTTTAATAACTGCTAGTGATGTTCTATTGTATCAAAATGTCAATGTCGTTCGGATATCGCACCCGTTGTTTAGCGCGTACAAGTGTTGTTCAAGTAAAAATTGGGCTTTGGACAAAACCCTTAAAAACTTGTCTGACGGCATGTAAAATAAAGTAAATTACCATACGGGAAGTTCCAAGAATTTGGCCATTTCCATATTCCTGTTGAAGTTCCCGGAAATTTTGCAAAAATACACATTTTTGACGCGCTACAGTTATGCTGTAGAGCGTCTATGGCACGATTGTCATTTGTCGTTCGTCCGTCCGTATATAACGGATGTACCCTGATTAACAGGAGAGCAGTGTTTGAATTGTGAAAAACTAGCTGGGGATTGAACTTTTCGACGGTCAGATCCCAACAAAAATTGTGATTAAAATCATATGTATATAGTACATAGCTGACCCCCAGTGCATAATTTGACAAGGTGTTGAGGGGTTGAAAAACATTTGGGGGTTGAACCCCCTCCCCAACCCCCCGGCAATTCAAACACTGAGGGAGAGTCTTAAAGAAAAACTTTTCACACAAGTAGTTAGCCCTTGTCGACTGTCGAGACTCTTTACGTGCAACATTTCGAGGATGCAGTACAATTAGGAGAACATTTTCAAATTTGGGATTGAACGCAGTGGATGGAAAAAATGTGCGTTTTAAAAAGGAAAACCAGTCGTATCTCAGAAACGGTGAGAGATAAAACTTTGGTTGCTATTAGGCCTAATCACAAATCGCATAAAGCCTGTCCGATGAGATGAAAATCATCGACCTTGGACGACCTTGAAGGTCAGTACTGCAACAATAAAGAATTGCTATAGGCTGTAGCGCGTTTTCCCTACCGACATTCTAGACTTTTTGTTGTATTTTATACGCATTTTAATTCATCCAGGTATACAGTTTCTAAATTATCGTTTTCGGGAAATTGCAGCCGAAAAAAGTTGAGTAGATTATTATAATATACCTGTAGTCAAGGGCTATATAATTCACACCAAAGCTAAATCAATATTAGACAAATACCTGCCTACTTTTGTATTAATCTCATATTTATATTTAATATTTAATATTAGAGATCATTTGTGCGAGATATTAACAAACCGAAGTTTACTCACTTAGCGTTCGACGCTGTCAGCAACGCACGACCTTCATACGACTCATCAACAAAGTTTTTGCGTATTTCTGTCAATTCATTCACTTTAATAATGCTTTGCGTTGGTAATTTGCCAAATGTGTGACCGATCTATTGTATCGATGGTCTCCAAATTTAATTTAAAGCGTTGATTACAATAAAAAAATTACATGTAAATTGTTTATGTTAAGAAAAATGCATAAGCCTTAAGTAGAATAAGCAGAATAAAGGTAAAAAATAAAAATTAAAAAACCGCAAAAACTACAAAACCAAAAAACCGAAAAATACTTCTCGCACGTTTTTGTTTTATTTTTAAGCGTTACCAGGTAGTATATCGACACGTTTCACGTGGAATAAAATCACAGAGAATTACTTTTCTGCATGTTTTCTGAAGAGTGTCAATGAAAAGATATTGGAAATTAGTCAATATCTGGTGATATGAGCTTGAGTAAAAAACTATGCGGTTATAATGCGTCAACAGTTACAGTGCAGTTAACTGCTGTAGGTCCAGGCCTAAACAGGTAGCCTATTTCAGTCGTTGTTTGATCAGGACTTTCTACAGGTGCCCTTTCTATATAGTCCAACCAGCAGCATCAAAGTGTGATCCATGGATTAGTTACTTATTATACACTAGTAGCCTGCAGTAAAATTCAAGCCGTCACTCAGTAACAAAATAATAATTTACAGTAACGACGAATACGCATCACAATAATTTTTCACCATCAGAGTGCAGAGCTCTCAAAGTCCCAGTAAACTGGTTAATTTTTATCATAAAATGGGAACCAGGCTGAAAACTTGACTGTGTATATTATGTACGATGAATTAACACGCCGAGCATTAGATTGTCTCTCTGTCCGTAGTTGTCTACCAGGGGCACTGGTGCGTGTCGGCACTTAGCAGTCGAGTGTAGAGCGACAATAGGCTGTTGTTTGACATCATGGATGACAGAACGTTGTTCAGTTTGCTCAGCATCGTCGTGTCACGTCCGAAAAAGCCGTAATACAACCACCCAGAGCCCGCCAGCTGTGCCGGACACACCGACTCCAGCTCATCTGCATGCTGACACGACAAACACACATGATAAGATATAAAAAAATTACAAAGAAAAATTCGGCCGTCACATACTATGATCACGAAATAGACTATAGAACGTTTATTTCCTTTTTAGTTCACTGCAAAATTATGCAAGAACACACGAACTCCTGGCGTTTATAGGCCGTCGATATTCCGGTAGGCGATCGTTCATTCCTTTCGCTTTTCCTTAAAAAGGAATGCTTCGCGCGTCTTAGCTATGGCCTGGGCGTCCGTCTGTCCGTATGTCCGTATGTCCGTCCGTCCGTCCGTCCGTCACACTCGTTATCTGTATCAAAACGGTGCAAGCTAAGATTACGAAATCATTACTGTGGACTGCCCCAAGAACTCTAGTTTATCGTGGCAAAATTTCGTGCCGTTGGGTGAAGGGGTTCCCCTCGAACGAGAGCACCAAATAGGGGTACCCTCCTAAAAGAGGTTATTTTGCCGCTATTGGCTCGTATAGTGTGAATACGGTTGCAGATAAGTAGGCTACACACATGCTGCATATCATAACAAGCACTAGTGTCGGGATTTTTAGATTTATCAACATTGACGACCTTGCATGATCTCAAACCCCAAAAAGAGGTTTTTTGTGAATTTTTCGCGATTTCAGCTTGCAACGCACATTTTAAAAATGAACTGTATCGAAATGGCTAGAGATAGACCAAAACAACCTGCATATGAAATGTTCAACATTAAACGCCGATTTTAGCAGTCCAAGTCGCGACATCTTAGGTTAAAGGAGGCCTGCGAAGCAGCGAAGGTGCGAGTCACAGACGACTATTCCTCCTCCCTAGAAATGGCTATTTTACCGCTATTCGCTCGTTTAGCGTGAAACCAGTTACAGACAGACATAGAAATAGCGACGAACTTTTAAGGGTGTTAACATCGATGACCGCAAATGATTTTAAACTCTCAAAATAGGAGGTTTTATAGTTTTTTAACAATTTTTGACTGCGGCGCACATTTGAAAAGTGAATTTCGCCGACATGGCTAGAAATAGACCTGGACAACCTGCGAACAGGAACTGATAAGGCCGTCGCGCGTCTCATGAGTTTTGCTCAAATTACTTGTCTCATTCTTTTTTTGTTCTTTTTCTGGGACACTCTTCTAAATAGGCATACAACAATGGGGTCGGCAGCCGCCGTTAATTCTGGGACAATATAGACCCAATAAAGCTTTTGAAAACAAACTAAAGAGGCTGAATTATGCATAAGCACGCTTAAGAACTTAATCTGGCATTATTTTGAATTACACTTTTCCTTTCCCGAACGGCTAAAAACCTTCCACGTAGTATCGGTATAAAAGTACAGCATCTGCTGCAAGGAAAGTGTATATCGTATAGACGCCCACGCACACCGCGCGATGCAGGGCCTTCCACAGAGGGGGGGATGGAGACAAACTGTCTCCAATTTAGGTCAGGGGGAAAGCTTCCCCCTAGCTTTCCCACCTGAGCTGGGTAGATTAACCCACGAAAGTTTTATCAACTTAGTTGTACTTTTGTGTGGAATTTGTTTATCGTGACAACTGACAGTGACACTGCCAGTAGGCCTACTCAGAGGCTAAGCATTAGCAACATCTAATATAGGTCTAGAACTAGCAGTCATGTCAGGTTTTAGCATTCCTGTATTGTAAAATGTAAAGTTCTGTATTGTCACTTTTACTTACTGGGAAGTATTTCGAACTGCCTGAAATAATACAACTCAGAGGATGTCATGCCTTTTAAGTAGTTCGTTCTGCTCTTGTTCTGTTGTTTCTGCATGGCTGATTTGTCTAGTGTTCTTAGTTCTTACTTCTC
>Ga0209367_1005677_pt1 | contig 17282 bp, 11 predicted proteins | sample WorMetLIZISLAND2_FD_187412 | JGI IMG/M metagenome (GOLD analysis project Ga0209367, IMG submission 187412) | Marine gutless worms symbiont microbial communities from Max Planck institute for Marine Microbiology, Germany - Olavius geniculatus... ... | reverse complement strand
CAACAGTTGCATATTCCACTATCGGGCGAACGAATGTATTAAATGCCTTCATTAACACCAGTGGGTCACGGGTGGTAAACACTTCAAAATTAAGTTGGCCCTACGGGAAGCATTATTAACAGGAACTGTTCAGGGTGTAGCGCGTCTTTCCTTGCAAAAGCTGGATTTTTGTCTGTTTTATTGATGTAGCATGTCGCCGATTTTGTAGCTTACCAAAAATCAAGTGCATAATATTTTGTTACAAAAATTGCAATACGTATTAAACCTATAGCTTTTAATCATAATCATGATCGTTATGTGTAAAAATATATACATTTGTCAGACTATTTGTTTATGTTTTTACGTTTGTTTGTTTTCTGTTTCAGTCGACGTCGATATCAGCCGAACAGATGGAAGGTGAGAAACTTTATTTGCGTATTTCGTTATTTCTGCTATAATCGTGTATTAATAGGACATAATCTGAATTATTATTTCGTTCACATAATAGTATAGGCTCTAACCCGGTTGGGATTTTAACCAAACGACCGGTATAAAAAAACCGCCGCTCTATAAGCTAGCTCATCCAACACGATTTGTGCAACTGCATTAGGCCTACTTCGTCAAATTATCAGCACAGCTCTATTAGTGTTCATTCCTGTGCATCGTATCAAAAGGTTTTGTGTTCTACGTTGGCACGTTCTATCCAAATTTTATAATTCTGTGCATATTTGTTCATTTCACATATTGCCTATAACTTACTTACTAGTAGGCTTATAAGTAAGTGAGTAAGTAAATGATTTATAAAGCGCCAAAGTCTCAGAAAGAATCAGGGCGCATAGGATGATGGACGCTAGGTGGCAGAAAAGGCTGACTGAAAGTAGTGGGTCTTTAAGTGACATCTGAATGTAGCCAAGGTTTGACATTGACGAATTTGAGGAGTTAAGGAGTTCCAAATTCTCTAGGGTCAAAAGCCAGCTTTAAATTATTGCCCTAACAACAGATGAGATCGACGCTTTGACGTAAACATGGGTAGGCCTATAAACCAAAGCCTGGAATGCAGCAGCGAGTCATTAATTTTTTGGCTTTAGTTTCGTGGACAACATTTTAAATGTCAAGTGTAAAATTGTGTCGTTTTACTGTAGTCAGTCGCATCTAAAATTGCATTTTTTTCCACATTCTAGTACTTACTAATAGCGGTTAAGCATTAATAGGCCTAACTCTGTTTTATAGTGCTGTTGCGTAAACCGTTTATACCCCGTTTACACGACCGAGCAAACATCGAGCAAATATTAAGCATGCATTAAGCGTAGCAAACATCGAGAAAACATCGAGCAAACGTCGAACAAACGTCAAGCAAACATCGAGCAAACATCGAGTTGGCTCGTCCAGCTAACATATAGCCAGCTCGTCGAGCCAGCTCATCGAGCCAGCTTGATCGTTCAAACAGGATATTAGACAATTTTCTGTTGTTGCGTGTTCGCGACTTCCCGACTTTGCCTCAAGGACAATACGCTTTTTTGAAAAGGGTCGAGGCCCCCAATTCACATTTCTGGCTACGCGCTCTCTGTCCGCTTGATCTTTGCCATAGTATCGGCCTGCGGCCTCCATTTTTGGCCTTTTAAGCCTCAACTCGGCCTGCGGCCTCGATTTTCTGCCCTTTGGGCCTCATCTCGGCTTGCGGCCTCGATACACAGATACACAATAATGCTGATGATACGTCACCATGGTGACGACGTCCATATGGCGTCACAGCCAATTGCAGTCCAAACTGAAACATCACTGCCGTCGCTGGTCTCGCTGCAACGGTGGAATCACTTTTTTTGTAAAAAGTAAAATTTTCTCAGAAAGACGACTTCTCAGAGACATCTGACCTAGTCTATGTCCAGGCCACGTATTACACGGGTCTGCGTGCAAAATTTCGCTGCGGCCTCGATACACAGCGCTGCAGCGTAGCCGCCAGCTATAATGATGCTGATGATGCGTCAACATGACGACGACGTCTATATGACGTCACAGCTCTGCTGCGGCTTAAGAAGTGATGTGGCTGCAAAGTTTTAGAAAAAGTGAAAATTTCTGAAAGGTAAGACACCTCAGCGATGTCTGACCTAGCCTATAGCACGGCCACGTACGACATGGGTCTGCGTGCAAAATTTCACCGCCGTACGTAGTGCCGTTTGGGAGTCTACTCCCTGGTAACTCTCAGTTATAATATAGATGCTGTAGTTAACCTCTGCCATTTGTTCAGTTTGCCTGCCCGCCCGGCGCGTGTATGACTGTGTCAGAATTCAAGGAGGCGTTCTGCCTGTTCGACAAGAACGGCGACGGCTCCATATCGTCGAAGGAGCTAGGTGTGGTCATGAGATCGCTCGGACAGAACCCGACCGAGGCCGAGCTGCACGACATGATCAACGAAGTCGACTACGACGGTACTTAGCACTCACTCACTACTGCCAGCGCTCTGTCTCTGTCGCTCTGTCTGTCTGTCTGTCTGCATGGGCAAGTAAGTAAGTGGTTACGCCGATTTATTGCCTGCACCCAAAGTCGATGAAGCAGTTACTGCGGCTCCGCCGACCGCGGGACGAAAGCGTAAATTTTAATCAGGGAACGCTGCATAAATACGTCCTTGCAGAATGCCCATCACGGCCTGGTGCTCGTGCCGACGAACAATTCTCGAGGGGGGTCCCGTCAGGTCGTCACTGTTCGGGCATGGATAATTAACGGACACACTGTTCTAAAACGGGCGTTCGTTCAATAAAAGTTTAGGCCTACAACGATTTCTGTTTCGCAGAATAGAATTGTAAAGTTTCTTACAGTTAAAAGCACTTAACGGACTTGAATCTTTCCGACCGAAATCATAGTAAGTTCTTTTATTTTTCAAATCACGGTGTTGCGTGTAAATTTTATGTGTTGTCGTGTTGGGGAAAAGACAAATAATGGCTGATCGCTGCCTGGCGTCACAAAGTAATGAACTATTCGGTCAATTATTGATTGTGTACGCATTTACCTTGTGCAATTTCATCGTATAGCCTATTGATAAAGTTTGCCTTCGTTAGTTGTTTCGATGACGGCTGACAGTTGCGTAGCAATTCCGGCAGCAAGTTCCATGTAGACGGTCCTGCCGCAGCTGCAAAGCTGCGAGGACCGTAGCGGATTGTGCGTGTTGCTAGAACGGCTGATCGCAGGAACCGATGGCCGGGGTTCTCGGCGACCAGTTGACACATAATAGAGAGAGTTCGGAGCCAGGTTGTGCAGACTGTTAGTTGAACACCATCACGCACAGCTCAAAGTCTACACGCTGCCGGATTGGCAGCCAGTGCAGAACGTTACGTATGGTGGCGGAGATGCCGTCGAACTTCCGCTTACGGACGATCAGTCGAGCTGCAGCATAGAGAACTCGTTGGAGCTGCCGCATATGGATGTCGTGTACGCCAGCGAGCACTGCGTTACTGTAGTCGATCGTACTGACGACCAGAGTGTTCACGAGTGTATTGATGGTGTGTCGTTGTGGTTCGATGTGGTCTGCAGGTAACGGAACGATTGATTTTGACGAGTTCGTAACGATGATGATGCGACAGATGAAGACGCCGCATGACGAAGAGATCGAACTGCGCGAATCGTTCAAGGTACGAGACCCGTTAAACGTAAACGGGTGTGGGGGAAACCCATTGCAGAACTGGAGCGTCACCTACCATGTGGGATCACACAGTGTTACCTGCCACCCGACACAGGTGAACGCGCCCCGCCTAAACCCAGCCAGGCAGGCCGCTACGCGATTTACTTACCCCACAGGGGTGAAAGGCTGAGTTGACCTTGGTGTTGGTTGTATACCGAGATAGTTTACCTGTTGCAGACAGTCAGCCATCTAACTAGTAACCACGACCGGGACTTGAACTCAAGACCTCTCGATCCAACGCCGCCAAGCCATTTACTACCATCGGCTAATGTCACGCCCGTTGAGAGCCACAGCGGAGCCCGGGGAAACATTCTCGCGGGGCTCCTCTGGGGAAAATTTTTTTGAATTTGTTTTTTAAAGTGGCGCACTCTGGTGTACTTTAAATGTTTGAGCGACGGCGGGGCCCCCTAACTTTTTGGGACCTGGGGGAACTTACCCCCTACCCCCACCCTTTTGACGGGCCTGGTTAAAGTGTTCCACAGTATGGTTTTGCCGGCCACAGACTACACAGCCGTATCGTCAACTTCCACTTTGAATAGCTACACTTGCTATGGACGAAACTTTTTTGTACTGTATTGGGATCTAAAAACTTATTGTTGGTATTTACTTAGCTTTTTTCATTTTTATGTTTTTGTTTGTTTATAAGACTAACTGACTATTTTTTTGTTTACGATTTGATAATATTTTTTAATACTTTGTTATGCAACTATATTGCACATTGCACATTTTCACTGTAGTTTATAGCCTGTTTGCATTCTATTAAATTCTATCTCATCTTAAGTTGGTTTGATGACAACGGTAGAGCTTCAGACAAAAATGGTTTTGATTCTCTGTCGGGTCGCTATCAGATAACAACGCCAGGCCATTTTTATACCTCTGCCATCAAGCAGGACAATTTGGTGCCGTCCAATGGGCGATGAATGCTCTGCGGATGGGAATTACGTATAACCTAAATACTTCGTTTACACGATCGAGCAAACATCGAGCTAGCTCGTCCAGCTAATAAATAGCTAGCTCTTCGAGCCAGCTTGATCGTGTAAACGGGGTATAAGCCATAGACCGTCACACCGGTCTGTTTACTTACGGTTCTGCGTTCTGACTAAGCGGCACGGCGTTCTTCTTTAGGCTACATTTATACCCCGTTTACACGATAAAGCAAACACGAAGCAAACATGAAGCGAAGATGAAGCAAACGTATTCAAAATACACGTGCACGACGTGTGATCTAAGTTTGCTTCGTGTTTGCTTCGTCGTGTAAACGGGGCATTACTTTCGGTGTCTTATTTGAATTAGGTGTTCGACAAGAACGGCGACGGCTACATCTCAGCGGCCGAGCTGCGGCAAGTGATGCTGACGCTGGGAGAGAAGCTGACTGATGACGAGGTCAATGAGATGATACGCGAGGCTGACGTCGACGGCGACGGGCTCGTCAACTACGAAGGTTTTCTTCCTCTGATGCTAATCTTTTCGCCGGCCGTCAAATTGTATTCGATGGGACACGGGGAGCATTTTCTTATTTTTATCCAAGCCGGAAGTCCGTGCAAAAGTCGGGAATAAGCGACGACGTAGATGCTGTCTGTGCCTGTTAATTCAAGCTCTGTGTCGGCTGGCTGTTTCGCTGTATTTTTTTATTGCTGTTCTGTTCATTACTGCATTTTGTTTTTTTTCACTGACGTCGTTCTTTTGCAGCTTTTACTTGTTTAGTGGCGTACGACTCATCAAGGCATAATTTAAACAAATCGCATTCTTGATGCGTCTTTTTTTGCCCTTATTCCAGCTTTGTGTAAGCCTAGGTGATGTCTTTAGCTATTACACTTTGGTTCTAGTCGGCACATTTCATAACGGTCTGATAATTACGCTAGTTTTATTATTAAACATTATGCCTATCGGTAATGGTATGCATTTTCAGTATTTAGCATTACGTTTATGCCCGCTGCAAAGCATTGTAGTCCTGCAGGACACGCCTCAGTTAGCGGCGAACATAGGGTCCATTGAGGTTCTCTTTGCTGAAATATCGCTATCGGTAAAAATACAGTAGCCTATTTTGTTGAAAGATATTACATCAACTTTCAAAATTATACGAACTCTTCACCCCTTGTGTTGCATGTCCACGGCAGTTTATAGGCATACATCAACCTGGCGGTGTGTAATCGCGGTAAACTTGGCGTGAAATTGGATTGAGCGCGGAAACTAGTGGAGAGGAGTAAGATCACGACGTAGGTGTATCTGGATCGCCTTGCCAGCGGCCGCTAAATGAATAAAACGCGAAATGTGACCGTCGGTCGGTCGTTTACAAATGAAATTACCGGTGACATTAGGTACGTCGGGAAACTAGCTGCAGAGTGGCGTAACACTACACTATGTCCCCAAAAGAACGTCCCACTTTGTGATTGTTTATATCTTCGCCAAATATTAACCGATTTTCCAAATTCTTTCACTGATACATTCTGTGGACAATTAGCAATAAAGTGATCATTGAATATCCCGCCAAACGTTAACTGTGTCACTACACTACCTTTTAAAATATAAATGCAAGAAAAACAGCAATCATAGACAGCAAGCGTGTTGGTAAACAAAATACACTTTTGACTAAAAATGGACATCTGGCGTATTGAACGATATGTTTGTTTCTAGCCTTTGTGGTTTAGCAAGCCTGCCATTTCATCTACAGTGCTCACGTTCTCTTCAGTACGTGTATGCTTCAGTCTGCTGGTTTTATGCCTGTGGTTGGTGCTGCATGTTTTCCAAATCTTTGTAAATAACATTCCCACTCTTCCCCCTTGCAGTTTATTTTCAAAAATTCTGCCAGTATTCTCTAAAAACTGTATTTTTGAACCGATACAAGTTTCTTCTAAAAGCCTTGTCTCCACTGCTAAATGGCACATTATATCACCGGCATATAGTCAGTGAATTAAAAATTATTATTTATTACATTATCACCTGTTTTTGTTTACAAACATCAGAAGTGTATGTAACACTAAACATAATTTAATTTTTGTATGAAAATTAGTAAAATTGTTTTACAAGATAATTTTTTGGCATATGTATTATAGTGATTTTAGTGATTTTTAAAAATTTATGTTTCGCATGGTAATGTAGCAACACAGTTAAAGTTTGGTGGAATATTTAACAATTACGTTATTGCTAATTGTCCACAGTGTGTGCCAGTGACAGAATTTTGAAATCGGTTAATATTTGGCGAAGATATGGAAAATGACAAAGTGGGATATTTTTTGGGACACTGTGTATAACGCCAGCAGCAGCTGCAGCAGCAGCGCTATACAGTCATGTAGTGGCTCAGAGACCAGAAGCTGCTTGGCAGGCTTGGTAGCCATCAAAGTCATGTTCGTTCGCAAACGGCGACATACCGCGACGCAGAAAATCAATTAAAACGGTTTTTCGGCGACACGAGGCAAACGCTGCTCTGGCGTCGCAGCGTCAACGGTGTCACTAACTCTGTACACAGTGGGGAAGAACTGAGATGGTTTGGAGGGTCGACGATGTGATGCCGTGTTTTGCAAATCGATTCTGTCTTTTAGCTTTGCTATACGTAATCAATTAATTGCTCATAAACTGGGAACTTATCAGTTATCCTGACCGCAAATGAACTTTAACCGGCCCTATGTAGCCGTCGGTACGTGTAAAACGAAAAAAAATATTACATAGGCCTACTCGTATACATAAGTGTGAATTATTTCGCACTATACTGCAGCAACATACAAGTCATTTAATACTATTCGCTAAACTAACAACAAATTTGAGCTAATGCTTACGAGACGCGCGAAAGCCTATAGCAGTTCCGGTTCAGTAGTTTAGCTGAAAATTGAAATGTTCACGTTAAGTTAATATACAAATACCAAATTCTGTATCTGTTCGCATAACGATAGTTTCGTGGCGCCACCTTGTGAATGATATAGACTTGTGTCGGAGCCCGAAATCGCCAATAAAATCCATAAAACCCCCTATTTTGGCGTTCAAGTTTATCCAAGATCATTGAATTCGGCGCCAATCAAAAGCCAGTGTACGACTTCCTATTAGTGATTAATAGTAACCTAGGCCCTATCTAGCACCGTTACTGAGATACAGCGACTTATTAGCCAAAAATCGCAAATTTTGTCCACCTTCTCATTTAGCGCCCACGTTCGGGGTGACCCTCTTCGAATTTGTGGAAAAGCTTTATGGATCCTGAAACTAGAGTCTTCCAGGCGGCCGACGGTGAAGATTTGGTGATCCTATATAGCTTGCACCGTTTTCGACTGATCCACCCGTGTGACGGACGGACGGACCGACAGAATTGCGATGACTAAAACGCGCTGAAAGCAGTAGCTGAAATTTCTACCGCTAACGAGTCCATGAACAAATTGTGTCTTCTATCATTTACCAACTTTCAGATAGGCCTACTATTAAAGTTTGCCAGGCTGCCGTTTACTTTGTAGCGAAAAAAATCGCAGTCTTTGTTTGTTTACGCGGTTAATTCAACATTTACAGTGCGGGCCAAAAAATGACATCTTTTTGGTGCTTGTGTTTTCTTTTTTGTTGGATGCGCTATATATGGCCTACTGTATTTGCAATTTTTGTTTACTCACACATGATTTTTATTAAATGACATTTGACATTTTTTCGTCTGTCGATGTAAACGAGTTCTGTTTTAAACTTTATATGCGAATAAATTTGAGTGTAATCACAACGGTCGATTGAACTAACGATGAATGGTGTTTGATTCACAATGTCGGGGTTCCGAAAGAATTATGCAAATGTTTGGAAATAGATGAACGCATTTAAACCGTGAATATTTAATAGCAAGTGTAAAAGTTGTTTCAGCAGTATAAATATGCGGTGTTTTGCAGGTTATAAAAATTATAGCGTTATTTTGTCGTATCTGAAAGGTGTGCTCTTTTTTCTGGCACCGCAGTATTATCCGGATATGGTCGACATGAGTGCGGCATGTGGTGTGTTTGCAGAGTTCGTCAAAATGATGGTAAACAAGTGAGACTCTTTTTTCCATCATTCGCACTGTTGACTTCTATCGACAGACACCACGTGACTCCAGCCAGCGCATGCGCAGCTTGTTTTTCCGGTGTCGCAGTCAAGTTGCGCACAGCCGCCGGACCCGGCATTTTTCGCTCAATTCGAATCATCTTCTCCGTCGCAGCCGTTTCAGCCGATGCCGCTTTCTTTCCCGTAGGTTTTCATCGTCGATCGGTGAAACGCGTATATGCTACACTTTTGGGGGTGTTTACACGATCCAGCAAACGTCCAGCAAACTTCCAGCAAATGTATTCAAAATACACGTGCTAATTGCTCGACGTTTGCTGGATCGTGTAAACACCCTATTACTGCTGTTTACTGCTCGTTATTATTTACATTCCATATTATGTAGGTATAGGCCTACAAAGCATAATAGGCGATCGTTATCACTTCTGCCGAAAGAAGCAAGTTATGTTTTGCCCCTGCTTTGTTTTGTTTTGTCCGAAAATTACCTGAAAAATTTAAAACGAATTTCGATAAAAAGGCAGTGGCTTCATTCTCCATACCTGGTGGGCGTAGCTTGCGCCAAGTGAAAAATAGGGGGGGGAGTTTTGTTACTGGTGTAGATCAAAACTTCACCCTTATTTTTCACTTCGCAATCTATAAACCGTTAACAAAACTTCCTCGCCCCTATTTTGTACTTTCCCCTATTTTCCGCTTTACATTGTAAACGAATTTCCCCCTAGAAAGGGAAAGAAGTCCAAAAAGGAAGGTGGGGGTTGGGAAACTTGAGTTCGAAAATGGAGGGGGTAAACTTGAGCATAAAAGTGGGGGGGAGTTGCGCCCGATATCAACTCCAGATTTGGGGGGATATAAGCCACTGCAGGTATAGGGTGTGACCAAGTGATTATATTTTAATGGCGATTGTAATCATCACTATTTTCAAAAGACAGAACGCGTATAGAGCAGACAGCACAGCGGACTGTACTGGGCGCTAGTTTCGGTGGGGGTTTGTGCTATCCGGCCCTTTAGTAATTTTTAGCTATAAGTGACTTTCTCATTCTGGCAGCTTCGCTTGGTGTAATACAGAAAACTTTAACGTTATACAAATAGTGACTGGCGTCGAGGTCATCATTGAAAATTTCTGACCCGAAGTTCGTAAAATGTTGCCCGAGCTCGAAGATCGAGGGCAACATTTTACGAACTGAGGGAAAAAAATTTTCAATGATCGACACACCAATCACTATTTGTTTCATTGTACCTTAAAGCCAGAAATTCTACAAGTAAACAAGTAAATAATTACGAAAAAGCTGTGACGATTTCAATGTTGTCTGGGCAACAGTGCGCGGGCAACAGTGCGTATTTGTTAACCTCACGTGATGCGACTTCGACCAATCGCGTGCAGGTTGGGTTTTTGCATTGAGGTATAACAAATTGATATGATATGTTCTATTACATGGGCCTGTAGGCTTACATCGCAATTACCAGAGGTGGCAGTTCATTAACGTATCATTATGTCTTCTCCGTTTAATCCTTTTTTGTCGATCTATATTTTTACAACGTCAGCACGCGGCGATCAGACTTCTATGCGCTCTACGGTCCTGCAGTGCAGCTGCTGTATCTGTTGAATATCATACAGGCCTATTCAATAAAACATGGACGCGTAAGTTCAATTGTTGCCCGTCCGTCCTGAATGTATTGTAATGTGACATGTTCAGAATCGGTGCTGCGTGCGTCATATGGTCATTGTCAGTCCTTGTAAAAGCTCGATTCGTCATATTTTTCACTGATTCAACGACGAAGCGTGTGTCGACGTCATTTTTCCGATGAGCGTTTTTTTTCTGACAAGTACCGTGTGCTGTAATTTAAAAAAAAACAATTTCTCAATCTCCTAGGAAAATTTGTAGGCTACATTTCCAAAAATGTGGCAGATTTTTTGAAACCAAATTTGTAATATTTGCGTAGCATAAATAAGGGATATAATCAGCCAACTTCGTTACAATATTTGGTTTTGTTAAAAATATGACTATTTGGACGTAAGAATTGCATTTATAAAGTCGGTAGCCTAAGTAGTTAAACTGCGATTCTGACCTAAAAATAGCAGTTTTGCATTTATGCTTACTTGACGTTCACTCGCTTGAAATATGATGCCGTCATTGACACGTTATTGATAGTATTGCTGTTGAGATTTACGACAATATTTATGCCGTTTGTTTTACGCTGAGCAAACTAAGTGAAGACAAAATTATTGTGTTCAACTTCAAACATTTTGCGAGCAAGAAATTGGAGCTGAGACGACGCGACCAACTTATCCTGGCAAACAAAACTTTAACGCATTGCAAAACGTTTAAACAATTAAAAAAATTATTCCTAAATTTGATGCTTTTTTGACGAAATGCGAAGAATAAAAATCTTAAATATAAACTTGTCTTTTGTAAAGAGGTAATTAACTTCTGAGTTGGCCTACCAGCTCTAAGGTTTAAGTTTTACTGTTTGTGTCATAGATGTTAAAAAACGTTCGTTTGCAAATAAAAACATAAAAAACATGTTTTGTATACTTTTATAAAAACATTATAAAGACATTATAGGGAGCCTAAAACATTAAACTGCAAACGTTTCCAATCGCTACTATTTACTTAAGGCATTTAAAAAAATTTTTAACCGTGATTATGGTACATACTCAATTATGAACTAAAAAATCAAATGTCAGAACAAATACCAAGTATACTAGTCACGTTAACAGTTTTTAACATATCTGTAGAATCTATTCCAACGATTTAACAAGAACAAAAAACATGACATTGACAATCACAAAAACATTTTAAAAATCAAAAACTGAACAAAAATTTTTTTTAAACATTTTAAAAATTAAAAACATAAAAAACATGTTTTTATACTTTTTTATAAACATAAAAAAACGTTTTTTTACATCTATGGTTTATGATAACATTAACAAGACATTGTTTACAGACATTAAAATTGTGGATGTTTGCGTTTCTGTGTAAAACGCTGACAATAGGGCGTATGTCGTTTCATTTTGGTTCAAAATCGTTCCACTGATTGTCTTGCACTGTAGGCGCTGGCCAATTTCGGTCGGCAGCAAGCTCCGAAGTTATTTCTGAAACTGTATGGAACGCAGCTTGTAGTCTACAGGATGCGGCAAAAAGTAGCCCCCTAAAGTTTTTCGCTGTTTTCTCAGCAGCCGTTTGAAATTTTAATTCGAAATTTTACAGCTTTATTAACCAAAAAATCTTCTACATTTAACTGCCAAGTAAAATTTGATTCTGTTGAAAAACTACTAAGTTATAGATTTTTTAACATGATCGCCTACCGATTTTTCAGCATTAAAAATGTTCAAGCTACAACACCAATTTTGTAACATCGTTGAAACAACACAGTTAGCTGACGATCAGACGCCAGAATTTCATTGTCAGTATGAATGTTCCAAGTGTCCACCGCCAGCTCCAAGCTACAACACCAGCCTTCAGTCGCTTAATTTGAGAAGTCTTTCACACTTCACAGCCTTGTCGATCGGTCCTTGTAGTAGGTTGCCCCAGATAACCTGAAGCGCTTCCTTGACTTTAACGATTGTTTTCGGCTTTGTTTCAAGCTTGCAGTAAGCCTCCAACATTGCATCCCACAAGCGATAGTCCATTGGGCAAATTTGAAAGCCACTGGTCCTTTGTGATGAAATCTGGACAGTTGGCCCGCAGCCCGTTCTGCGTGCTGCGCGCTGTGTGTGCTAGCGCCGTTCTGCTGGAAGACGAACCCGTTGGGGTGATTGCTTTAAAAGAACTAGAACATGGTGATAATTTATAAACAAAATAAATTATTGTTTATCAAAACGTCACTGCGACGTCATCGGCAGTAACGTGGTAACCAGTTTTTGAAAATTAAATAGCATTTTTATCTTAAACATTTTTCTTGCTGAAAAATCGGTAGACGGTCATGTTAAAAAGTCTATAACTTCGTCGTTTTTCAACAGAATCACATTTTACCTTGGAGTTAGATGTTAAAGGTTTTACTAAATGAAGCTCTAAAATTTCATATTAAAATCCCAGACGGTTGTTGAGAATACAGCTAAAAACTTTAAAGTGCTACTCTTTTGCTGCACCCTGTGTAGTTATGACGCTCCGCTTAATAACAGTGCAGAGGCACCATACAAGTCACGTAGCAAATCAATTGCACGATCATCCGTCATTCCTTGCTCTTCACGTTCCAGCTATAGCCACGCTTTTACTTTTTGCCGTAGACTGTATACGGTAGATTGAACTCGATTCATAGTGTAATTTTCATTGCATTACGACACATGTACAGTTTTAACGTACCGGTACTGTTGTTCTTCTACATACGGGTTCATATACAAATATATGTAATGATATCAACAGAATTTGGCTTATTGGTTACTTAATTTTACATTAACAGTAAAAGTTTGTGTGAAAATGCAGTTGTTGCTGTCTGCGACCGCACTTTCATCAGTTTATAGTTCAGCCCACCTCACGTTAATACTGTCGCTACACTACCTTGTGAAATGCAGTAGTCGTTTGGCCGTTTACAACAATGCATCCGTACTCTGTAACGTAGGCCTATGCGTCAGTTCAGAAAATCACTGAAACCATAAAATTATTGAAAATTTGTTACTCATTTAATATTAAAATTGTATTCATTTAAAGATCGTACGTCGACGAATTGAAATGAATGACGCATCAACAGCGAGTGAGCCGCTCTGGGTCAGCGGCTATTAAAATGTGCTGTTGGAAAGTAACGTGAACGTTCACTGCATGTGTTCGTGCTGGAGAAGGACATTTTAAGCACATGCTGTAATAAAAACGATGTGATGTAACATGTATGACTTTTTAAGAGATAATAACTGTTACTCGTGTTTGTCGGTATTCAGTTAATCATTTCTGAGCCTGCGCATGCGCTAGCCAGTATGAATTCATTCATTGTTGTAAACATCCAAACTATGTCTTCTGAATTTCACAACGTATAGCAACAGTATTAACGCGAGATGGCCTAAACTATAGTCGTTTACGTCAAGTTTTTTCGTGATGTTGCGTGCCAAAAATTATTAAAATCGGCCAATGTTTCACGGAGTTAGGCCCTCATTTAAAAATAAAAGTGGCACGTCTTTTCGAGACGCATAGTGTTTTGTATAATGAAACGACAAGACAAGACACTTTTCTGCTGTTGCTGTCACCCGCCATGTCATAGCCTAAGCCTACATGTCTTTCCTGATTCCGAACGCATTAATCACTGCCACTGACATGCGTGACTGCTGGATTATATCTCAGTCAGCAGGGAATAGGCCTAGTTCGACACGCCGTCTTGACTTGACCTGTTCGCCGTGCACGGCGCAGTATACAAATGACAGCGACAGAAAACGACAAGCAGCAAATGTCTATACTGTGTCTCAAAAAAACATTCCCGACATTTTTGACTGTAACTTGAAAAACCAAGTATCAAATTTTGATAATTTTTAGTACGAATATTTCTGACACAACTTGCCATCAAACGATTATTCAGTTTCCCACCTCACCCAACGTTTGTTTCTGCACTACCTGAGGAAAATACAGCCAGCAAAATATTACTTTTTTATCCAATGCGATATGATTGCTTAATTAACGTAACGCGTAAAAACACATTTTGGTCACATTTCTAACACTGTGGCTGACGTTTCATTCAGTTGTCCATTTTTCAACTGCCTGCAGTAAAATAGCTTGAAGTGTTGGTCCACTATGCGAACACAGGCAAGGAGACACTTTCTCCATTCACTGACAGCAGTATCGATAAAGTTCTGCTCCAGACCAATCCAGGCTGTACCAGTCACTTCTTGACTTCATAAACATTCCTAAACTTCATCTGGTAGACACACTGCTGCAAGATAGTCAAACCTTGTAGGCCTAATAGACCTGCTGTCGGGGCCCACAAATTAAGACAGATGGAATTTATTGATGTTTTTTCATTCATTTTAACACGTATTATGCTTGGCCTGTTTTCCCCAGGTAGTGCAAAAGCAGACGCTGGGTGAGGTGGAAACAAAACATTTATTTATTAGCCACTAGTGTCGGAAATATTTTTGCCAAATATTATCAAAATATGCTAATCATTGTTCGAGGTACGATCAATAATGTTTAAAATGTTTTTTTCAGGTTTTCTGTTTATTTTAACATATTTCGCTTGATCTGCTTTCTCTATAGGTAGTGCAGAAGCATACATTGGGTAAGGTGGAAAACTAAACCGTGATTTTGATGGCAAGTTATGCCAGTAATATTTGTGCCAAAAATTATTAAAATCTGGTAATCGGTTTTGAAGTTACAGTTGAAAATGTCGGGGATGTTTTTTGAGACACAGTGTCACAGTGTCACGACATAGGTATTAATGTTATTTACCTAACGTTAGTCATAGCGCGTCATAGGCCATATGCGAACTATAGGACATGAGTTCATTTCAATAAGTTGTGCTATTATTGAAAATTGAGGATGACGGCGAAAACAACGAAGAAGACGTTCGTTCACCTTCTCTGTCGTCTACCCCGTCCGCCCGCTTTTTGTCGTCTGTCTGTCTGTCCGTCTGTCCGTAACGGATGTATTGTGACTAAGTGTTAGGCCGTAGGGGAAAAGTTTTTACACAAATAATTAGCTATGGGCCTTAGACCTAAGCGTGCAAAATTTCAGCGATCTAGTATCAGAGAAACATTTTCATATTGAGGGTTAAATGGATGGGGGTAGGAAAAATGTGCGTTTTTCGACGGAAAACTGGCCATAATCTTGGAAACGGTGAGAGATGTGGCCAAAGTTGCTATCAATCACTAATAAGAAGTGGCATAATGGCTTTTAAATGACATAAAAATCATCGACCTTGGATGACCTTGAAGATTAGCTGTAGGCCTAGCGCGGACGTCTTAGACTTAGCGACAGCTGTACTTTCTTGTTTGGTTGGCCAAAAGTTCAAGTAAAAGGCAAAAACTAACCTAGAAGCGTAACGTCAAAGGAGCAAAACGTCCTGATACTGAATTGAATAATAATTGTAATCATGCTAAAAAGGTTCCGTAATAGAGTGTTTACACGATCCAGCAAACGTCCAGCAAACATCCAGCTGGTCTGATGGAACCCCGCCGCCTATCAGATGTGGGCTAAGCCGTAGGCGGGCCCCCTACGTGTTATATAGGCTTTCCAATATGCATATCACCAATATCATTAATATTTAAATCTGTGGTTACAACTCGACAGTCCTCCTAATTATCATAGAACTTCCAGCTATCTGGATGAATGCTGGATCGTGTAAACACCCCGGGTGTTTACACCCCATAAATGTTAAGGGGCCTCGTAAAATCTAAAAGATGCAAGATTCTTAGGCGATCGCAGAAGAATGGCGATCTGTATAAAAAGATCGTGGCTGTAGGTTAAAGTGTTGCTCAAATTATTCAACCATAAACGGTCGAAAGCGGCAAATTTAATACAAAATTGTAACATTTTAATTTACATGTGTAGGCCTAACCGAAGTCTTGGAGTTCTAGACTAATTCTAGTTTAGTAGCGTGACTTAATAATGTTTAGTGACATTCGGCAGATGGCAGCACACGCACGTATTTTTCAGCAGAATGCATTGCATGCTCTCAGGATTCTGCTCTCAGGATTCTAGTTTTTCCGATCACTATGTCCCAAAAACCTCCCACTTTTAATTGTCGATATCTTCCCCAAAATTTTTACCGATTTTCAAAATTCTTTCACTGTTGCATTTTGTAAACAATTAGCAATAAATTGATCACTGAACATCCCACCAAACATTAACTGTGTCGCTACATTACCTCATGAAATATAAATGCACGAAAAACTAACAATAATAGAGGCAAGCGTATTGGTAAACAAAATAATCTTCCGATCAAAAATCCAGTGAATGATCTGAACGATATTACACTTTTGTTAGATCCGTTTATTTGGATATTTGGCGTGTTGAATGATATGCTGTTTCTGGCCCTTGTAAACCTAACATTTCGTCCACAGTGGTAACGTTCTTTTCAGTACCTGCATGCTTCAGTCTACCGGTAACGTGTTTTTGGTCGGTGCTGCTTGTTACTCAAATCTCTGTATACTGTATTTTTGAGCCGATTCAAGTTCTTAATCAGAGCCTTGTCTTTGCATCAGTGATAGCCTGCTAGACCTAGCCTAAAATCGTATGTTACATCGCCGGTATGAACATCTTTATTCACCACAACAGATGGTAGCAATTACAACGTATTTACAATACAAACAATGAGAGAAAAAAAGAAAGAAAAACATATCAATAAACTGACAAATACTGAGTGATCAAACGTCCATTTCCAATTGACCGGTTTAAATTTATAACAACGTTTCTCTATCAGAACACTGGGTAACATACCTTAACTAACGAGCGAGAAGCCCGAAACTCAGTTCAAACTTTTTCCGATCTATTACCCAGGACAACGCTGGGTAAGGATATACCAAGGTACGATTGAATATTCTTAACAATTTCAATGTTATTCGTCCTAAATAATTTCATAAAAAAACCTATCAAATGCAAAGTCAATTGAACACAAATCCGACTTACTAAGCGAGCAGGCTTCAAGTGCATAAAGCAAAACAGGAACACATTTACTATTAAATAACTGTATAATAACTTCTTCAGAGGCAACACGCCCA
>Ga0209367_1005676_pt1 | contig 17289 bp, 7 predicted proteins | sample WorMetLIZISLAND2_FD_187412 | JGI IMG/M metagenome (GOLD analysis project Ga0209367, IMG submission 187412) | Marine gutless worms symbiont microbial communities from Max Planck institute for Marine Microbiology, Germany - Olavius geniculatus... ... | reverse complement strand
GTTCCAGCCGGTCCGCGGATGAGTGGTCGGCGGCAGTCAATGTTCACGCGAAGTGACGAGGTAGGCAGCAGTGACAGTGGCTGGTTGAACGAGTGGTTGCGCTGGCGCTCTGGCTGCTCCGACGTCGAGCTGCCTGACTTTCAGCGTCAGGCACTGTCTACACACCACGGCACTGGCGTCTGGAACTCACTGACGGAGAAGGTCGAACGGACATTTGATAGCTTTGACCGCGTCCTCAGCAGAGCTACTGCTTTACTCCACGATCGACGCATATCTTCTGACGCCGAGAACCACGTCGAATTCTAACCAAGCAAAATTTATTGCTGTAGGCCCTTACTCTATTCATACTGTACAGCTACACAGTTACAAGTTTTTTTTCGGAAACGAGTATTTTAATTGCAAATAATAATGGCCAAAACACACTGAAATAAGACCAACCATATGCTAGGCCCCTATGTGGTTTATACTGCGGGCATTTGTTAGAACAACTTTGTCGACTGCCTGTCCTCATTACTCACTTTTATTGTAGTTTGTCTACTATTCCATTTTGCGTACATAAATGATGATAATATGCTAATTGGGCATTGAATCTATATTAGCAAGCTTTAGTTTGGTTAGCAACACTGTTTTGTGGTAAGTCATGATGCAGACTGCAAAATGACATCGAATTAGGTTGTATATATTGTAAGCCTATGCGTTGTAAATGGAACGTAGTACATCGAACGTAGATAGTCATTGCAGAGTTTATAATAATAAACTGATGTTTATCATGCAGTGTCGATACAGTTCAGTTTGCAGACTAATTATTGTTTACGCCGTGTTTGCATGCGTTATTTAGCGATGTCTAGTGTTGCACGGTATACCGATATGAATGGCTCATGAAGCAACGGTACGATATACCGTCTTATTAACATTTATCGCGGTATATCGCTGATGCGTATTCTACTGTCCTCTTGGTAGTCTGCTTTCGTACAGTATAGCTGTCTGTAGTCTATCTCATTTTTATGCTTCCCTTACAGACATGTATCGGTCCATGGAGGTGTGGGCGTGAATCTCGAAAAGCTGTTAGCACAATATTTTAAAACTCAGTAAAAACATTTAATAAAACTTTGGTTAATGTTGAAGCCACCTATGAACGAATATATTTTTTAAAGGTCGCTACAAAGTCAAATAAATTATTTTAGTGATTTTTGGTGTCATTTAGTTGCTACTATCATCAGCATTTGTAACCTGCCTCTGTGTGTTGTCAGCGAAATTTAGAATCAACTGTTATCTGTTAGCAATTATTGTGATTACAATGACATCGGATAGATTTTGTACATATCCAGCGATCTGGCCTTGTTTTACACTGCGGCCGAAATTGTGTACTCGTTTTTTGACGCGCTACGGCTATGCTGTAAAGCGTCTGTGGCACGATGTGACGTCTAACTGTCTGTTTGTCTGTTACGGATGTATTGTAGCTAACGGAAAACTGGCCCATATCTCGGAAACGGTGAGAGATACAGCCTAGGTTACTATTAATCACTAATATGGAGCGGCATACGCCTTGTCAAATTAGATGGAAATTATTGACCTTGAATGACCTTGGAGGTCACTGACAACCAGTACGGTCGGTTATCCTAACGACAGCTGGGTTTCTTGTACTACAACGGTTCAGCAGGTACATGCGAGTCACAGAATCGCGACACTGTTAATTTCTGTTTCGCAGTAACTTAATCAAATGTGGAACGGATTTTTTATGGCTGCATTTAGAGTTGGAAAAGATAACATAAATGACAGTGCTAATAAATAAATGCTCAACTGTGCGATTTTATACCAATATTTGTACGAATAGGCCTAATGTGTGCATGGGATGTATTTTCATTTCAAGATGATAAACTATGACATCTAGGTATAATTTCTATTTGACAGATTTGTTTACAGGTTGCTTATTATTATGGAGTGTTTCTGGCGTTATCTGACGTTTGCGACAGCGCCGATGCGCCTGCTATAAATATCTGACGCTCCATTGAATTTCGTGATGTGCTGTTAGAAGATTTTTAAACACGTAAGGATCACGAATTAAGCTTACCGGTAATCCGGGTGATCGGCGTGAACGAAAAAAAAACAGCAACTTGTATTTATTTAGGCCTATTTAGCTTTTTTTAGTCTCAGGTGCGTTTTGTGTTAAGTTCAGTTTACAAATAAGCAGTTCAGTTTAGCTTTTGTGTCGTAATTATTTACTACCATATTTGAAGAACTCTGGTTTTAACTCATTACTACACGCTGGATCGACAGCATCCAAGAGGCTGTGCAGCGTAGTCACTGACTGAGGTCGAGAGTTCCTGCCTGCTCGAAGCTAAAAGATGCTGGAGAGGCTTCACAGACAGGCCTTCGGCCTACTTGTAAAGCGGTACAAGTTAGTTAGGCCTACTGTTCTGAAAGATTATTGAATAGCTTTGATGTAAATTTGACCGCTTAACAAATTTGGTAAAAAAAGTGCGACGGCAAGTTTAAGGCGAGAAGGCGAGATGATAAATCTTATCACACCTCACACGATAGTGTGAGTGTTGTAAGGACGACCTTCAAAGTCTATGGGAAAAGGCAAATTTTGATCCTCAGCCAACCAAAAACCCCTAAACCGATCGTCACCAAATTTGAATGGCGTGATTAAGATGTGGACGCCTATCACCAAAAAAAATTTGGGCTCAATATGCCCAGGAGTTTTTGCTCCCCATATGGGTGAAATATACACTCCTCCTATTCGAAATTTACTACACTTTGTTGGTTCTTGAACTCGCCTACAGGCGAGTCCGTTAGACCGATTTTTACGCTTAATATATCAATCTTTATTTACCGAAACACGGTAGAAACCACAGACAGAAAGACAGATATATACAACAGAAAGAAAAAAATTAAAAAAACACACACATGCAAACAAGCGCATAGACCTATCAGCTGACTTATAATGTTCAACGTACTCAACTAACAGCAAGAAGATTGTTAATGACTAAGTTATTGCTAGACAACAGTTTATGTTCATAACGCAATATCATGCACAATATCACGTTGATTCGTGAAGTCATATATACTGTCCAGCAGCTGAAATTTAACTTTATACACTTAACACAGAGCACTATTAAATGCGTGCGCAATACTAGGCACGTCAGAATTGTTCCAGTTTATGACATCAGCACCATACAATAAGTAAGGTTTACAGTAGACATTCACAAGATGTTGCAATACAGTTTCACTGAAGTCACTACTCTTAGCATATAGTGCATTGAATGATTGAAAAAAGCGAACACGCATATGATGCAGACAAACTTTAAACCTATCCGCAGATAAGATATGCCAGCCTAGGTACTTCAACTCCACAACAAACTGTACAGGTTTACCATTAATTGAAATACAATTTACTTCTTTTCTATAAGACCTACCAATCCTAATAACTTGTGATTTCTTTACATTCAAGCACATATCTAGCTTATTAAATTCATCACAACAAATATCAACCATAGACTGCAAATCACACAAGGAACCAGACAGAAGCAGAAGATTATCAGCATACATAATACATCCAATAAACATGTTGTTAAAGTAGCAACCATGGCCAGACTTTAACAATGCCATTATAACATCATTAACATAGACAGCAAACAAAACTGGGGACAATACACCACCTTGTCTGACCCCACACTGCAACTTTACAACGTCAGAAAACATATTGTCCCACCGTACAACTGCAGCACACACTAATACGTCAAATGACGCGGTTCTGCGCAAAGAAGTGTCATTTTAATGTTACAAAATAAAAATTTTATTTTTGACTTATTTATTCGAAAAATTTGAAAAAATTACAATGTCGCTTACGGGGAAAATTTAAAAACTCTTTAAACTGTCATAACTTCCGTTGTGTGCAAGACAGAGTCGTAATTTTTGGTTTTAGGATATGGTTTTCCGGGTAAGCCTAATTAACGGTGACATTTATATTTACCCCTGGTTCACCCCCGTTGCCATGGCAACAAAATTTGGAACAAAATTGGCTATAACTCGGCTTGTGTAAGAGAATTTTGCGAGATTTTTCCACCTATAGGTGGGTTTACGGGGATGGGCCATCGAATGCTGCCAATCGCATTTTCCTTCGACCGACCCCCGTTGCCATGGCAACGAAATTCGGAACAAAATTGGCTATAACTCGGTTTGTGTAGGAGATTTTGGCGAGATTTTGCGACTATAGGGGGTTTTCGGGGATGGGCCATCGAATGCTCCTAATGCATTTTTCCCGACCCATCCCCGTTGCCATGACAACGAAATTCGGAACAAAATTGGCTAGAACTCGGATTGTGTAAGATATATCTGCGAGATTTTTGCATCTATGGTCGAGTTTTCGGAAATGGGCTATCAAATGCTGCTAACTGAATTTTACCCCGACTGACCCTTGTTGCCATGGCAACAAAATTTAAAACAAAGTAGGCCATACCTCGGCTTGTACAACAAATATCACCAAGATCCTTCCATCTGACGGAGGTGCAGGTTAAGGGTTTGGCAGATAGATGACCTCATTCGAAGTCTACCACAGCCAACCTTGATTTCCAAATATAACGAGCAACAGCGTACTAGGAGCAGCAGCAGTATTAGACACATCCAACGTTCTGTACCCGACCGGAGGTATACTGCTCTGCCTTAAAAGGTAAAAGGTAAAGATACGGATCTTGCTATAGCGCTTTTTACGTGCGTCAGGCTCATTTCCCGACTTTTGGCAATAAAAAAGCAAATATATATGGAAAAAAACTTACCAGTTTACAACTGTGTGTCAAGACGATGTGATGATATCAGTCCTCTAAAACAGCAAAAATTATTTGCGTAACCTTAGATAGGGCTTTGCATATGGCGTCCTTACAAGCTGACTGTAGTTGGTAATCACTAACATAGTCTAAAAAAAGTTCCACAGCCATGCATTTTGCTGCAGCCAAGTTATTTTCTGTCGCCGTAATTACAGAAATTCGATTTTGTACGGCAAAGCGAGAAACTCATTACGTGCGGAACGAATGAAATTACGTTATGCCAACGTGCACGCAGCATGTGTTTTTTGCGGGACTATAAGACTGAAGCACGATACGCACTGTCGGTCTGCCGCTTGACGACTTCTTTTCAGACAAGTAATTTGAGCAAAGCTTACATGACGCGTGACAGCATTGGTTCTGCCACCTAGGCAATCAGTGTACATCATACAATAAAATAATAATGCGCCTTGAAGTATCCAATTTTGAGGCCTAGTACTGGAAACTCCTTGAACCTAGGAGTTCGAAACTCATATGGTTAAAAATGTACGTTCTATGCTTAAAAATTTCATTCGCAGGCTGTCCGGATAATTTTGGCGCAATTCACTTTTAAAATGTGTGCCGCAGAAAAAACTGCCAATAAAACACAAAAAAACTAGTTTGGGGTTTAAGGTCATTCTAGGTCATCGATGTTGACAACGGTAAAAGGCTTGTCACTAGTGCCTGTTATGATGAGCAGTATGTCTGTGCTTATCTGCAACCGTTTTCACGTTAGCAATAGCGGTAAAATAATCGCCTTTTAAGTGATACAACACCTCGTTGACGCCCGCGTGCGCAAACGTTCTTGAACCTATAAGGAATGAGAAGTGGGGAATTAAAGTCCTGGAATGCTAAAATTTAAGTTTAAGGCTGCAATTTTCATTCGCAAGCTGTCCGGGTCTATTTCTGTTAATATGTGTGCCAGAACCCAAAATCGCCAAAACTTTACTAAAACCCTTTACTTTGGGGGTTTAAAGTCGTTCAAGGTCATCGATGTTAACACCCCTAAAAAGTTTGTCACCAGTGCTGTTTTTGATAAAAAAGCATGCTTGTGCCTATCTGAAACCATTTTTACGCCAGACGAGCCAATAGCAAAAAATAAATACTTTTAGGGAGCTATTTCACGTCCTCGTTCGAGCCTCGAAGAGAACCCCCTCACTCAGTGGCATGAAATTTTGTCACAAAAACTGAAGTTTTGGGGCAGTTCACAATAAAGAAGATTTCATGACCTTATAGCTCGCACCGTTTTGATAGGGCTGTAGAGTGCGACGGACCGACAGACAAATAAACAGACAGACGGACGGACGGATGACTAGGCCATAGCTAAGACGCCCAAAGCATTCTGCTGTCGCTTGTAAAAACCTTTGCTAATATCCGCACAAGTTTACACCTAAAAAGTCATGGTGTCTGCCGTACACTTTTTTTGTTGTTGTCGATAGCATAGTATAATTTTTTAATGTATTTGTTTTCGAAAGCCCAAATAACTAAATATTTTATGCAAAAACGAACGTTAATAAAAAAAAACACAAAAAATAAACACCGTAAAACCATAGACTATACATAAAGCTAAAAATTGCTTGACAAAACACCTACAAATAATTTTAGCAAAGCTCATGAAACGCGCGACAGCCTACAGCAGTTCCTGTTCGCAGGTAATCTTGGTCGATCTCTATCCATTTTGTTGCAGTTTACCTTCTGCATCCGAAAATCGCCAAAAAATCATTAAAACCTCCTGTTTTGGGGTTCAAGGCCATTCAAGGTCATCGATGTTGACATTTCTAAGAAGCTCGTCGCCAGTGCTTGTTATGATAAGCAGCATGTCTGTGCTTATCTGCAACCGTTTTCACTCTAGACGAGTCAATAGCGGTAAAATGACGTCTTTTGAAGGGGGGGGGGTACTTCTCTTTTACGCCCTAGTTCAAGGGAAACCCCTTCACTCAGGGGCAGAAAATTTTTGTCACAAAAAACTAGAGTCTTTGGGGCAGCCTACAGTAAAGATTTCGTGGTCCTAGCTTACACCGTTTTGATAAGACGCCAGTGTGTGACGGACAGATCGACAGACAGACAGACGCCTCGACCATGGTTAAGATGCGCGAACTAAGACAATAGATTCACCTGCACTGGCAGTTGATGCTTGACTGTTCGCTGTCGCGCGTAAAAACCTAGGCCTATAAGCGCATCTGGGATGGAAAGCTGGAATCGATGAGACGTAACGCTAGACAGTGGTGTTTGTCTTCAAGTAATACAATATTTTGAAAGTGTTTATCTCAGTAAATTTTGTTTTAAACAAGATAATGTTCATACGAACACGTAGTCTGTCTAATGCATTTCGACAGTTTACAGTATATGTCCGTATGAATATAATCAGTGAGCTGTTTAGACTGGTAGAAAAAATCAAACAGTTTAATTCCAAACTGTACAGCAGCAATGATCCTTTCTTCCCCCTGTATTATTTTAACTAAACAATAAACCTTGTCAGCTACGAGACCATTCGATTCGTCATCAGCGTTTTACTATAAAAGGTCCATCGTCACCATGCGTCTAACTTGCACCGTTATGGAGATATGGCACCTCAAAGATAATGGGGTCACGACTTTGACTTATTGGGGTTACATGACGTCATCGGTCACGTGACCATTCGACTCCTGGGGGTCGACTTCCTATGGGTGGTTCACAGTGACCATGGGTCTATCTTGCACCGTTATGGAGATATATCGCCTCAAATACTGAACGCTCGGACGTGGAAACGGAAAGAAAGATGGAAGAAGGTAAAGAGAAAGGGGAAGGGAAAGGGGAAAAGGAGGGAAAGGAAAAGTGAAAAAGGGAAAGAAAGGGAAAGGGAAAGAAGAAAAGGAATGGAAGGTAAAGGGAAGGGAAAGAGAAATGGAAAAAAAAAGAAAAAGAAAAAAGGGGAAAGGGGAAAGGGGAAAGGTAAGGGAGAAAGAAAGGGAAAGGGGATGAAAAAGGGGAAGAAATAGGGGGAAAGGGAAAAGAAACAAAAGGGAAGCAGAAGGAAAAAGTAAGGTAAAGGATAGAGGAAGCGGAAGGTGAAAAAAAGAGGAAACGGAAGGGAAAGGAGAAGGGAAAGGAAAAAAGGAAAAAGGAAAGGGCAAAAGAAAAGGAAAAGGAAAGGGAAAAGGGATGGAAAAGGGGGAGGAACAAAGGAAGGAAAATAGAAAAAGTGAAAGGAGAAAGGGAAGGGGAAGAAAAGGGGGTAGGGAAGGAAAAGGGAAGGAAAAGGGGAAGGGAAAGAAGGAGGGAAAGGGAAAGTGGAAAAAAGATAGCTTAAGAAATGTTAGACTCTCGGACGCACGCACGGACGCACGGACACTCAGGTGATTTTATACTTTGTCCAATGCTATGCATTGCATTGGACAGACAAAAATCCCGAGCAAATTACCAAAAAGCTTAGGTACTGTTATAACATAGGCTGCAAAATTTCTTTAAAAATGTACCAATTTTACCAGAAAGTTTAGTAGTCAAATTCAGTACTTATAGTAACCCCATACCGGAAGAGCAAATATAAGTGCAAACAGAAAGCATGATTCAATACAAAATTTACTCGATGATCAGCATGCGCTTTTTCCACTCAAAACATTGTTTTGTGCAAACTGTTCCGTGGCATATTCTGTGTCTTTGTAGCTAAAGTTTGATATGTCTGCTTAGGCTATTTACATTAGATAAACACAGTCACTGTTTCCATTCAGATAGTCTACATTCAGTCTTCATCTAAAGACACATTCTCAGTCAACCTATCGTACCCCTTAGCACCATAAAGTTAATATTTCAAAAGTCAAGAAATAAGAACCGCCCTATCCTAGCACCTGTTCACCAAACGCATTCCTATTCTGACAATAGACTCAACTTAACTTATTAAGCGAAGGAGTATTTAGCGCAGAAGAAGTGCTAATGTTTCAAAGTCATCGCCAGTTTGTACTTTGTCAATTACTGGCTTGATGTGCATTTGCGTATTTGTCTGTGCTCAACAATCTCTCCATGAGCTGCATACATCCACTTGCGACTCATTTCTTTATTGAACAACGGCATGTCGTACGTGACGCTGTCGCGCTATGCTGACGAAAAGACACACATTCACATCTTACTAACGCTAAGGACTGCAAGTCAATGTGATGTGGTGCTCATCCAATTTAAATGATGCTTTTTTATTTCACACCTGCGTTGCAGTCTAAATTAACCTACAATATGATAAATAGTAGGCTTATTAGGCCTACTTCGTTGAGTGAAACATACGTGCAAGCACCGTGCATTCGTTTATTGTCGGAAATAAGAAAAAAAACAGCAAATGAGAGCTGAGAATGGGAACACTTTACGGGAAGGCGGGAAATGAGAACTCAAACTCATTTCCGCTCACTTTGAGTTTACATGGCCAGCTCATCAGCCATGTAGTTACCAACATCTCGTGATTGCCTGTCATATTACTGCGTACGCGGTCAACGGTCGGCAACTGGCATACTGTTACTTATGACTGACGCAGCGTTTGTTATGTATTATTTTATTGTACTTATTTATTTGACTCAGGCAACTTGGCTTATATAACGCACGTTAACACTAAACTTTAAACACTTAAAAAAGAAAAGAAAACGAAAAACACCAGACGAATTAAAACAATGACAGTGAATTGCCGCCGATTAAATAAGCATAAAAATCGTGCGTTTAAGTCTCGTTTAGCAATAAAGCTATAGTCAGGCTACAGGCAGTGAGCTTAATTAAGCCGTAACCTTTTAATGCCTATATCTATCTAAGCATCTACTCTGTTTTCAAAAGGGTGGCTGCGAATATCACATTTTGGCACTAAAAGTTATTTGTCTTTTAATAAAAAACGTATAGGTTTAGGCATACCGTAAACATTATATCATATCATCATATCTTGTCACCACCACCTTCTAAACGATGATGACTGCCGGCCTCACTTTTGTAATGTACGGTACAAGTACAAAATATTATTTTATTCTTAAAACGAAGTGTCAGAAAGCCAAGCTGCAACGAACAAACGATATACCAATGTTTCTATTTGTTGTGTCAAATTTACGCACTTGCGTATAAGCTTGTGTATCTGCGTGAGACAACTGTGGCAGTCCTGCGTTGTTATGGCGTGAGGATGTGAATCTTTTATCATCGTAAAATTCAGACTGTTAAGCCGGCATTTAATGCCTGTTTATAGCTGCATTAATGTGTAGAGAATGGCGTACGTGAGCGTCGGTGCTGTAACTGGAGCTGGTAAAGAGAGTGAACGACGAAACTGTAGCACGAAGCTGGCTGAACGTAATGCGCAGAAGTACTTTTAACCCTCCACGGCTGTTTGTAGTTTTGTCTTTTGCAAACAAAGCGACACCATTCAGTATTTCAGTGACAAATGGCCTGTAGTATATATAGGCTTTTGACAGATACCAGTTTGTGATCGAAATATTTATGCATTCACGGAGAAGCACTGAGAACGCGTTTCTGGGCTCTTCGTAGCGTTTTGCCGTAGCACATAGCAGAACAGTCTAGCATCAACTGCCAGTGCAGGTGAATCTATTGTTATAGTTCGACAGTTGCCGTCTTCTGCGTGGACGGTAAAGAGTTAAATGACGCATTTGTCGAGACCGACAGCCGATGAGAGCGCCTCGGGCCGGAGGACGAGAGCGCGACGTGTTCGCTTGATGACAAAATGCCGCCGGGCGCCGAGTCGTCTTAGCGTACAGACGCACGAGTCACTTCCGACGACTCTGAGCGCATCTCTGCAGGCTGCGTCCTGCTTCTGCGAGCTGCTGCTGCTGCTGCACGAGTGGTAGTCAGTCTCGCTGTTGACATTTCTCACAATATATCGCATATTACGTTTCAGTCGCGACAAGTTGCTAAAGTTGATACCACTGTTTGGACGTTATTTCTGTGTTATTTATAGCTTATGATTGCTGGCCATTGGAGTGGCCGGCTAGAATTCACAAGCGATAAACCAGGTATTCGGGCCATAGAAAAGTACTGTTTATCAATTACAGACGAACTGCAACGATAACGGTATGTAATCTACTGAATTTGCCAAAACCAGCATAGGCTTTAACACTGATTCTACTAGTAGGCATAGATTTTCGCATTACAATACTTCCACAATCACTGCTGTGCTATTGTAGTGTAAATATTTTAATGCTCATCAGACAACCGGTAAAAAATAAGCAAGCCTTACCTAATTAGAATTACCGTTTATAATCAGTGTTTCTACTTCGTCATTTTATTTCTGTATTTCTGTTTTTCGCCGGCCGCATTAAATTCGGGTGTTTTGTGTATCTTTATCCTACATGTTTTCCATACCGTTGCCGTAGATTACACTATCTTGTGGCTGAAAAACCTTTGTTATCTTAATTGTGATGTGGCTCCATTTTAAAAACATCATGTTATCTACAGGCATGTAATCAGATTGTGTCAGTAGGCTAGTTACAATTGAATCGAAAATGTTGCTTATTTTTCCAACAATTGACAAACGTTTTATGGCAGTTTTATAACAGTTTAAAACTAATTTTGCAAATTTACGTCCATTATTTTCGCTTCAAGTTAATGTCCATTTAGTATTTATGAGGATAATTACCGAATCATCAACACAGTTAATGGTACAATAAAACTGAAAGCCATCGGCCACTTGACATTTGATTAGCAGTAGGCCTAAAACTAGCAGTTCTGCGACAAAATAAAATATTCGAGTCATCTGTCCGGCATGTCGCAGTGAACGGAATGTATAGAGCTGTAGAAATATGTTTTTTTGTACAGACTACATAGCCGTGCAGATGTGGTGATTGAACATAACGAGGATGGACGACGAGGACGAGTTTGAGACGTACTTTCGGCGTGCAGCGCCTGTCAAACAGATGTCACAGCAGCACAGTCCGCCGTCCAGGACACCCAAGACGAGGCGCGCCAGTCTTCAGGCGCCCAACGCCATCAACATGACGGCTGTGACGAAGCAGAGAAGTCTGTCGCCGAGTAGTGACATTTCTCACGCAGCCAGAGCAAACGCGACGCCAATTTCACCGCGACGTCACAGTGCACGAAGACGCTGTAGGAAGTCTCCGAGTGATGATGTAGCAGCAGAACGACGTCAAGAGTCGTCTTCGTCGTCGTCGACACCCGCGTCATCGACCACGTCCAGCTGGGTGCCTCCAAGACGCCACTTCGATCAGGCCTCGCACAGTCCGAGGCTGCGGTCTAGACGCTATCGTCGCGCACAGCTTAAGTCCATGATGTCCACTCCAGGTGACGTCATAGACCGCGATGAGTCACGCAGTCCGCCCGCTGGACCAATGACCGTGCGTCAGAGTCGCCGTGCGACGCTGGCCGGTGACCTGCTGCAGATCCCTCCCACCTTTAGCGGCTGTGATGACGTGGTTGACCGGCGCTCGTACTCCGCCAGTCCGCCGTCTAGTAGTCCACTTCCGTCGCCTGGCCCCAGACCGCAGCGCTCCTCTCTGCGCAGCACCAGAGGCTCACGACGAGCCTGGTCTCCAGTTGGCGCGGACAGGTCGGTGGCCGGATACTGCAAAGCAAGCAGTTTAGTGGGATTCGATGACAAAAGAGGTCAGCTAGTGCGCTCCTTCATGACGTCTGCAAAAGGCATAGTTAACGTCGAGAACGCTGTTCGTAGCGAAAAAGTCTACTTCGATGACGAGATTCCGACTGGACGCCGTGGAAGGGCGGCGGCAGTGCGTCAGGCGAGCCACGGACGACGTGGTTCGACAACCGGAGATCAGAGTCCACGCCGACCGTCTCCTCAGAGAGTCGCAACAGCAGCGGCGGCAGCAGCAGCAACGGTATGTGGAGAGACAAGCCGCGATGCGTCGCCAAGGAGACGACGATCCGTGCAGCCCGCAGAATCACAGACCGAGTACAAAGTTCTCGTCGTCGGCGATCACGGCGTCGGCAAGACCGAACTGATCTGTCACTTTACAACGTCTTACGCAGCCTCCTCATTCACATCTGCAGGTCATTATCGTTATCGTAGTAGCTTTATGGCGTGCCTGTTATAACATAAACGTAGATGCTTTCTATAAATCGGTAGAAATGTAGCCTTGAGATAAATATTTATTGCTAAGCTGGCATATCTGAGTTTCTGTCTAGTCCGACTTAGCAGCATATGCACTCAAACAAGATTGGATGTTTGTTTATTTTTGAAGCCTATGACCACTTTATTTTCCTTCGTTGAATCGTCAGTGCAATGGTTTATATTGCTGTCGCACTTCCGCAATAAATCTTTTTCATGAGATGAACTAAGTAAGTAAGCACATCATGCACATGCGATGTAATAGGTAGGCTATACGAGTATGTTGTCATATTTCAAAAACGTTTTGGAATGTTTTTTGATGGCTACGACTATTGTTAAACAAAATTTGCTACTAAATGGTATCTAGACTGCGTTAAGCTGTTTTCTTGCGCTCCATGCACGCTGGCCTACGTGCGCAGCTCGCTATTGCTATACCTACGCTCGGCCGTGTGTCTGTCCGTCCGTCCATCTGACTGTAACATTGTTAACACGATTCAACGCGTTCGTATATAGTCACACAAATGACGTATATACACAGATTCCGTACCAGAAATAAAGCCTAGACAGCGGTAGTTACGAACATTTATGTACGCCTGTATCTCGTATAAAAATACATTTCGTCGATAATGGTGACGCAATGTTCATGCTTTGTATAGCTGTCCTAAACAGTAGAAACAAAATGGAAAGTGATGAATTATCTAATTATCTGCTGCAGCGTTATGCGTGGTAGTAAAAACGTCAACGTCAAGTACTGAAAACTAGATGAATGTTGACAGTAATGGCAATGGACGTTTTGGGACATTTTCCTCTGGGACACAGAACGGCCAGTTGATGACGCTACAGAAAATAACTGGACGTTGAAGTTGATACTACATTAGCACTGCAGCAAATTTTGTATTTAGCTCGATGCTTTTGTACCGAATTTGTAAATATGGAAGAAAGTGGCAATAATTTTAGTAAGCAGGGATTAACGCTGTTCCTCATTTGTAAGATGATTCGCATTTCGCAGGTTTCATTCACTATAGGCTAACTTGTCGGCGCTTGTGTAGATGTATGTGTGTGTCATTAGCTTTAGACTATGCTCAGCGCAGTGTCATACGTGACAGCTAGTGAAATGACTTGTGTGTCACAGTCGAAGACGATGAAGACGTGAGGTCTGTCACAGTCGCTGTTGATGGACAGGAAACTCGGCTAATCTTTGTCGAATATTCGTCATTTGTCAGCCCACACATGGCGCCGGTATAATTTCAACGTGCACGCTTACACTGTGATTAAAAAGACGCTGTATTCTCTTGTCCATATTTTGCCACTTGTGGCTTGTTTTACTGGGCAATCGTTGAAAATTTCAGTAAAGGCTGTTACGATCTAACACATTTGGGATAATTTGCTTTGTATCTCCTATTTTCGCTACATTTTTCTGCTCATGATATCGTTTGTCAAGTCTGTGCTCATGATATCGGTTAACAATTTGATTATTTTCTCGATCTCAGACTATTTCGGTTTTTTCTTTGCAGTTGTTTCAGGATTCACGTTCTTGTTATCCAAAGCAATAATCCGTCCGTCTATAGTGTATACTGTATAGTGTTGATGTATTGTGGCCATGTAGGCTAAGTTATTAGAAAAGACCACGAGTAATTAGCGTAAGGTTTTGGCCACTGCAGCAGCAGCAGCAGCAGCAGCTAGTCGCTTGTGTACGTCATTGACTGTGTGACAGGACAATGACGTCATCAGGCAGGCCGATGCCTACGTCGTAATTTACTCAATGACTGACCGATCCAGCTACCAGTGGGCTTACTCGTTCATCGATGACGTCACGCAATCACGTGGTGGCGATGACGTCAAACGACCCAACCTGCGCAGCCGCCGGTCTATGGACGTTGTGGTCATTTTGGTCGCTAACAAGTCGGATTTGGTGCGCAAGCGTCAAGTCTCAACGGAAGGTAAAATGCTAATTTCTAAAATGCGATGCACTTACTGCAAAGGGCGGCATTGCCGATGTATGTTACCGTTAACGTTTGTTCTTCTATTACGTTGATGAATCGTGGCTGCTGAGGTTATTTGTGAACTAATTCTAAGAAGAGCTAGCTTATTCGTCGCTCTTTAAAGCCTTGACATCGACGATTTAGTCATTTTACGTTAAATAGTGTTTTGGGGAAACAAAGGGGAGTACGTCTTAAGCTTGTTATCTAACCTGAGCCCAAGTTCTGCAAGAACGAAAGGCAACTGTTTTATTAAAACTAAATAATTATTTTTTGGATCAATGAAACTTATTGTTGAGTATTCCAAGTGACATGGGAAAGGACTGAAAAAAGCAAGGCTGTGAAGGCAGGTGCTATGTTGTTATAGAGGCGGCCGACGCGTGCCAGCTGCGCCGCTGCAAGTACGTGGAGGTCTCGGCCACACTCGGACACCGAGTCGACGAGTTGCTAGTCGGTGTGGCCAAACAGATCCAGCTGATGACTCGTCGTCTCGGTTCATCGGGCCGCCAGTCGTCAACCAGTGCTGCCGGTGCTTGCGGCTCAGCGTCAGGCGTCAACGACAATGCTCGGTCTACACGCTCGCCGCTCTGGTCGACAGTCGGACGCATCAAAGCCGCGACTCGCTTCGTCGTCAGAGGCCTGTTCGGCAAACCGCCGTCTTCTTGCTCCGATCTTATGAAACCCTGAACCCACCGAAACTACATGCTGAGCAAAGGCAGCATTGACTCATTTCGCGTCTGCAACTGCAGGATTTCAAGTTTACTTCTTGGACCTTTTTTTCTCTTTATCCTATACTTCGTTCTTCCGTTGACCAACTTTAACTCTTTCTATTTCGTGATCTGGGACGAATACGTTTGACTTATTTGACCCAAACGTGCATGTAGCCTGCGCACATATTAATATTATCAAAGACCGTCTGTAAATGTAATCTAACCGTGGGTTTTGTGAATTTTCTGAACAGACAGCAAAGCAGGCAGACAGAGATGAAAGTTATATTCCTAAAGCGACATATGCTGGGTGTTTCGTTAATATGCGTAACAGAGATTAGAAGTTGTTATGGTGTAAATAGATAGACAGTAATTATTGAAATGTTGTTGAAGTGATACTGTGCAATTACACAATAACAACGCGAGTAATTAATACAGTGTATCACGGAAAGCAAAAGCAGTCAAAACACTGCAATCAGTTATGTAGATTGCACATAACAAAAACGATAACATGAAAACTATGCATTAGGAATTTCAAAGGTTGCCGGATAAATGTCATTTCCTTAACGTCGTTCACTATAGGCCTACTTGACACGTTTTCTTTCTGTCGCTTAACACGACTGACGAGCTTCGTAACGTGCTTATGTTCTCAGTAGAAATCGCCCAGTATGAACATACGAGTAATAGATTCACGTCTTTAATGATACAAACCCAGTCCTCCGCTGTCATTGCGCATCTGGCTAATCTGATTTTTTGCGACATATTTTTGCAGGATTAAAACAAGCCTTAATGACGACTTTAATTAAGGATTATTCTTATGATTCGTTAATCTTTTATTTTAAAAGTACATTAATATATATTTTCGTTCGCTTTTAAGCTTGCATTTTCGCATCTGTGATTGCTAATAAGTTTGCTATTTGCTACAAAAAGCCCAGCTATCGCTAGGAAAAGCCAACCGTACCGCCTACGTCCGAAGCCCAGTGTCCGAATTCTAGTCACGGAGAGAAAGCGATATGTCAGAGGTGAGACAGTTTCATGCACGCTATGTCAACGAAACGCTGTCTTGAAAGCTATAGTGAACGCTAGTATAAAAGACATCGCACGTAGTCATTTCACCAAGCAATATAAATAGCTACTGTTTCACGTGGTCATCTCGCTAGGTGAGATAAATAGCTACAGAGTAAATAAACGAGAAAAATATCGGACGCAGGTTTTGCAAATATTTCTCACAATAAAACGCCTTGCTCGGAAGACACGCTACAGCCAATACAGTTCCTGTTGCAGTACTGACCTTCAATGTCATTCAAGGTGAATAATTTTCATGTCATTTGAAAGTCAATATGCTACTTTTTATTAATGATCAATAGCAACTTAGACCCTTTTTCGCACCGCTTAGCCGCAATAGCGCATAACGGCCTTCAAGGTCATCTAAGGTTATGATTTTCATTTAATCTGTTAGGACGTACGCCACTTTCTATCAGTGATTAATAGTAACTTAGGCCGTATCTATCACCGTTTTCGAGATACGGCCACCTATATCTTTAAACACTTCATTCAGAATTCCGGCCAAACCGCTGCAGATGGACACATGCCTACTACACTGTGTCTCAAAAAAAGCATGTGACTACATTTTTTGCAATAACTGGAACAATGAATGTCCGATTATAATAATTTTTGGCACACTTATTAATGAGACTATATGTCATCGAATGGTGGTTTCATTTCCCACCTCATCTATTTAGTGCAACTGTCTTACCTTGGGAAATCACAGA
>Ga0209367_1005675_pt1 | contig 17293 bp, 15 predicted proteins | sample WorMetLIZISLAND2_FD_187412 | JGI IMG/M metagenome (GOLD analysis project Ga0209367, IMG submission 187412) | Marine gutless worms symbiont microbial communities from Max Planck institute for Marine Microbiology, Germany - Olavius geniculatus... ... | reverse complement strand
GGTGCTGTCAGCTGCTACCTTGCTTCAATGGTGAACATTATCTGATTCACTAATGAAAAATGTTCATCGTATCAGCACTAAGCAACATGGGGCATGAAATCGGACATCTTGCGATCCAAAACCTCAACCGTCTCGCAAGCGGTGTGTGCAAGTGCACTGACTTACTGGAAGATGTAAAAGTCAAGCTATCCCCACAAGCGTGTGAAAGTGATCGTTTTGGGCATTTTTGGAACTGCAATGGTAAAACTTAACAGTTTGTCATCAGTGAATCAGACAAAGTTCACCATTGACGCAGCTCTATTCAGCAACTGTCAGCACCGGTGGTGATATGCAAGTTTATACTCACGACATACTGTGATGTCATCATTATATCACGACTAGCAACGAATATTTAACTAACAGCCATATTTTGTAAAATAGTTTGAATTAGCATTTCTTCAGCTACATCTGGTAAAAATTTTGTGTAAATTGATCGTCATTTCGGTGAATTATGAAACAGCGAAAAAGAGGGAATGTGTATATAGAAGAATTCAGCATCAGCGAATGATAATGACCTGAAGCCAAGAGCCATGTGCGGCGTATGGCATCTCTTCTGTAACGATAGTGCCGGCGACACTAGACGACACGAGTGTGATAGCGACGTCGTCGTGTGAGCTTTTGAATGTGAAGTGACGACCATGTTTCAATCGACCGCTGCGCAATGCAAACAGCGCACTTGCCACTATTTCTACTACTACAATACAATATAATATTTGTTTAATGCTAACACAGTCAGAACATTAAGGTCCGAAGATCACATAAGCTGTCCTAGAGAAAACAAATAACTGACAAATTTTACAATTTAAGCACAACAAAAAACAATGCAATACAATAACTGTGCTGGTATTCACATAGTCTGTAAACTGCAAGGTGGATGCACAGCAGTAAAACAAAATGTACAGCTAAAATTTAAGGAAATACTAAAATGAAATACGAAGTGTAATAAAATGATTACAGTAATAACAAAATTAGTAAATGTCTTTAAATAGCATTTTTTTTCAGAAGTTTTCATCATCAGTTCTAACATTTAATGTGCAGTCATGAAGTCTTCGTGTTAGGTTGAAGTCGTGCGTTAACTACTGGACAAAGCATAACTAGAACAGGTGACTGAAGCAATTTGGTGTGATGTGAAATCACTGCTTGCTGCTGACCCCTGGTGAATCACGAATAGGCAAGTGGATGACTGGACGTTTTGGCTGTGCATTTAACCCCCCCAAATTTCCCCTTGCCTACGGAATCCGGGACCCCCATCTAACACAATGTGCCAATGGACCGACCTCACAAATACAGGCTACCTGCCAAATGGCATGAAAATCTGTTGAGCATTTTTAAGCATGGTTTTGCATGTGACAGACGACAGACAGACCATGCTATGAAGAAATGGGTAGCTAGAGGCTAAATTGAAGTGATTTTGCCTAATAAAGTCTTGTAAAATCGGGGTTTCTTAACAACAGCACAAAATTATGTAATGTAAATTATTAACACAAATGTATGAATATACATTATACAAATAGATATAGTACAATACGGATATAGCTTTACCGTAGTGCAAGTGGTAGCAGTGACCCTGCGTCGATGTTTAATGTAATATGAATGGAATCAAATGTCCGAGTCTTGTAAAATCGGGGTTTCTTAACAACAGCACAAAATTATGTAATGTAAGTTATTAACAGAAATGTATAAATATACATTATACAAATGGAAATACATACAATACGGATATAGCTTTACCGTAGTGCAAGTGGCAGCAGTGACCCTGTGTCGATGTTTAATGTAATATGAATGGAATCAAATGTCCGAGTCTGCAGTACTTCTGACGTTTCTATGTTATCTCGACTACTCTCTGCCGATGCAAGACGATCAGGCGCCAGCCTTCGCCTAACCAGACAACACGTCATAATGCAACGTAACAACCGTTGGCTTAGTGGCATAATGATTAGGTCATTGGACTTATGATCAAAAGGTTAAAGGTCAGTTCATCTCCAAGTCAGGTCACAATCAAGTGTTTAATACCTGGATGAATTTTAATTTCATCAAAGAAAAACACCCACATCACAGCATAAATCTGACGTAAGTACAGAACAAAAACATTAACGTATACAAAGATCACTTGAAGGAAATAGTCTCTGAGGTCTTACCTAAGACTTAATTCAGTAGCTGTGAATTTTTCAATGGTAACCAACAATGTCCGCTAAAATTCAAATTTTTCTGCAAATTTCTATGAATACGGTATTTACTTCTGCATGACATTAACTGAGAAACCAATTAACTGAACCATATGCAGAAAAATGCTGTTTTTTTTATAACGTTCTTGTTTTACATAACTCTCAACATATGGTAATAGCACTGCAATACAGTGAACATAAGACATACTGGCTGCGAGGCTGACTTGCTATTTGCTCATCGCCATCACGTGGCCCACTCTTGATCGGAGGCAGGATGGAACGTGGTCCTCCGGTAGCAAGGTCGACTTTCCCGACTGTCGAGCCACGATGACGAACACCGCCACTGCCGCTGCTGCGGACATTTTCTTTATCATCATCATCGACGTCATCAGTGCAATGCGGTGGTGGTGCCGATGGTGCCGCCTGGTGACTGGAATCAGCACCGGTCTTACATGAAGTGTCCTCCCACATACACTGCCCCGACACCCCGCTCAGGTTGGAGCCACCTACTTCAATCCCATCATCCACCTGCTCCTAGATCAGCACAGACATCACAGATGTGAGCCGTACTCAGCTCGTTGTTAAAGGCATGTACAGAGCGTACAAAATAAACTGAAATGAACCGAACCAAAATCTCAGTTCAGTTGCATCTAAATAATGAATGGAGCAACAAAAAATGCCCCTTAAGTTCAGTTACATCTAAAGAGCATAAAATATGACAGAAGGAAACTGAACTGAGAATACCAGTTCAGTTGCACTGCAGCACAAACTGTATAAAGCAAACGAACCGAACCAAAATGCAATATGTCGGTGCATTTCAGTTGCTTTTCATGGACCGAACAAAACATACGATCTAGCCAATTGGTTCATTTCACTTCCGTTACTTCGGGAACATGCAACAGCGGTGCATGTTTGAAAGCCCAGTAAAACAAAATCTAAGTCAGTCGCCAGACGACCAGTGGCAGATTAACTGTAGTGTTTTACTCATACTCACCAGACGGCATGACCTATCTCACTCAGCCAATGCTGTATGGGCTGGAAATTGCAAATTTTGCCTACCCCCTGTCATTTAGCACCCTCGCTCAGGGTGATCCCTTTTGAATTTATGGAAAAGCTTTATGGATCGTGAAACTAGAGTCTTGCAGGCAGCCGAAGGTGAAGAATTGGTGATCCTAGCTTGCACCGTTTTCGACTAATCTACCTGTGTGACGGACAGACAGAATTGCTACGGCTAAGACGCGCTACAGCAGTAGCTGCTTTCGCGCGTAAAAAATGAGTTAGTCCAGGTTCTGTTGCTTTGTACATGCCTTTGCTCAAACTAAAGCATAAGTTGACCTTAGCCACTGTCCAGTAAAACTTATTCCTCCATGCAAGTCATAATGTTAAGAAAATTTGTATGAATCTGGTTTCGTTTGTGCCGACTTTCTACACTGAAAGAGTACAACTGTCACCGTTGGTTAACAGAAATATGCAGAAAAATGTGGTTTTATGATATTTCTGGTTTTTTCATAACTCCAACCCGGAAAAATTTATATAGTTTACTAAGTTTACATTAATATGACACTGAAAAGTTTTGACAAACATCAAAAAGCTATCCAACTTTGTATATGCTGTAAAATGTCATGATTCCCAAACGAAATTGTCTGGTAATTGCACAACATGGTTTTTAGCAATGATACACTGCCGAAGTAATATTTTACGTTACAGCATATCACTGGCAAGTATGACAAAAGGTATGATCAACCATGCTGGCTACTGAGACAACAAATACCTGCAAGTGTGGATTTATTTCAAATATTGTTTCCCCTCGCCTCATGTCAGTTATCAACCATGACCCACCGGCTCTGTAACAGTCACATTTCACATAAAAAAATATCAACATAATAATAAAGGACTTATACACTCCAACTAGAGCCAAGTCTAGACGTCCCTGAAAATTTCAGACAAATCCATGCAGTGTTTTATGAGTTATTGTGATAACAGAAAAAAAACAAAAAAAACCTAGTAATGACCTGAAAACAATACTGTCGTTGCTACAGCGAACATAATAAGTCCATTAGGACAGCACTAATTAATAATTAATCATGCAATTAAAGAATCCAAAAATTGTAAAAATAAACGATACAGATGGAAAACATAATAAACTTGACCTGAACTTTATGCCCACAAGGCAACCCTGATCTCCATTTTCATGATGGGATGGCCAGGCTGAGTTGACCTGGTGACTAACTACATACAGAAATGGTTTACCTGACTGCTGATGGTCACCCATCTAAGTAATCACTGGGACTCTCAACTTTCTTGACCGAAATAGGAGCACTATAAATTTCATACATGACAGGTAGGGACAGTAGAAGATCACGGAAACACAGAAATCATGGAAGACGTGATTTTTGTCAAATGTGGTGATTTTGCCAAAATGCTGTGTTTTTAGCCAAAATGCCATGATTTCACCATTTTTTTTTTTACATTTTTTGCAATACTTTTGCGTTTTTAATCAACATAAACAGTGTGATTTTGACACAAAAATACTGACTTTTGCTACTGCTACCAAAGTCCGGATGCTTTGTTACTTACTGGCTCAATACGTGACTGTGACGTCGTCGTAGAAATTTGTATTCTAATGTTCCACAGCAACCAAATTTTACAAACGAAAACTTTGCACTACGTGTAATGATGGTCGTCAATGCTAGATGTTGAGTTTTACAAACCTTTTAATCGTTTTTGGGCTCATAATTTAATGCCGTGATTTTGCCATGATTTTGCAAATTTTCATAAAAGTTTGCCATGTTTTTTTCTATTTTTTGCCATGATTTTCTACTATCCCTAATGATAGGATCAAGAGTCCCCACTGTGGTCTGCCTCCCCCTTGACATGATGGTGAAGCTTAGTGATCCGAGGACCCAAAGAATTTGTAATCTAGAAGTGAGCAGTCAACAGAGCACATAGCACAACAGCCATACTAATTTACTAAATGTCACCAGTAATAAGTGACTGGTAAATCTGTGGCTTCAACACCAACTTTAGCTTCACAGCTGTCAACAATTTCACAGCCATAGACCTTTGACAACACTGCTTGCACACTGCCTGCCTCAAAGGTATGAGAAAAAAAAGATTATGAGTAGATGACATTACCCTGGTATGGACTGGATGAGAGTCAAAACACCCGGACCATTCCAGTGTTGAGCGGCCTTCAACTCCTCTTCACAAACTCCGACAACCTGCACCCACAGGCCAACCACAACAACAACAACAACACATTATATCTCAGTGCCGTGGAGTCATTTGCGGCCATTCTGCTGGATGCACTGTTGTCGAGTAGAGATGTCAAATACGATGAAGCCTTTAGATGACCTTTCGACAACACACAAACAGGCAGCAAGATGTTGATTCCACCAATGAAAAAGTGACTCCACCAGAACCTACCAGCTTAGCATGATTGCACGGCAAAGAAGTACGATACAAAATGTTAGCAATCTTTTCAGTCAAAAATTTTAATAAAATTTTAAATGATTAAAAAGACTTAATTGAATAATTTTTTAACAACTAATCGATTAATTAAAATTGAATTTCCGCAGCCCTAATAATAACCCTCGGTTAACAGGTAGCCTATAGCCAAAACAAATTAACAGGCAGATAACACGGGGCCAAGGTGCTTGTGTATATACCTGAACAAAGTTGACCGTGCCGAATGGCGTGGTGATCTGATGAAGCTGAGCATCACTTGCCATCAACATGTGCTGAATGCGTGACTCACTGCCATCCAACGACCGTCGCCATGGTATGTGATCGCCAGGACACAAACTGTTACCTGCAATACCAATTATTCTAATTACTGTCTGCAGTAATGACGACAGCACTGTTTTCAGCATCATCGCAAAGTTATTTGTTTGTGTTTTTGTTTGCTAACACAATAACTCATCAACTGCTGCAGTTAGCTTGATGAAATTTTGCACAAACACGTATCTCAACATCCACAAAAACCTTATTGCATCTCAAGGTCATAGGTCAAAGGTCAAGCTCACAGAAGTGGACTTTCAGATACTGAACCACTGCAACATAGAAACTTACTGCTAATAGCTGCTGCTAAGCAAGGCATGATAGGTATTGTTTGAAACTGACGTCACTGCTATAAATATTGAAACATGCCATGACGGTTAACACGAACAGCCATAGTTTTTGCATCGGGATTACACTCATTCACTGAATAATTTTCTCTTGTAAAAAGAAACTGCATTTACAGAGCTCTGATAAACTGATGGTGACCTGACTGAAAGACGTATCTAGCGAGTGCTTGTAACAAAGCCGCAGGCCACGTTGGCGGAGCAGTCTCACAGGCTTCTCTGCGTAGCCGAAATGTCAACTCAAATCCAAAGCCACTTGGACAATCAGGTGTCTCAGCACCTCTAGCGGACACAACAAATCATCCAATTGCATAGATTTATTCACAGCTAAATAAGCAGAGGATGAAATTGAAGTCTTCATCATCAAGTTCGTTTATTGCATTTAAGTTTGTCAAACTGCAAACACAAAGCCTAGATTACATGAATCAGAGTAAAACTTACACATAATACAATATCTAATTAACAAAATCATAGTAAAATAACTATGATTCTAGTACTTTCGGGTTTTGCTTAACCCAGCCTACCTACCTTATCACAGTTACTCTAGACTACACTCTAGTCTCTAAGGCAGGAAGTAAGTCAGCAGCAAAGCTGGCTAAATTAACAGCTGTTAATTTTATATCAATGTACTGTCCAGAGTAAAATCCTACTTAATTTATAAACTTCTTTTTTTGGCTTTCTAGTCATTCATCCTTCCACAAAATCACACACCACACCACACCACATCTCAAACTAAGCATGAAATGATCCATCATGACTGTTTACTTACTCATGTACTCTACCATCGCCATGGAGATCGGAAAGACCGAATGTCACATAATGCCAGTGAGCTGGAATACGCCTTTCAACATCACCGCTGTTCACGTACATGCTGATGTAGTCCAGCGGGTCTGGTCCACCAAACCTGTGCACACATTTATTTACAAAATAATATTCATAAAATCCTAAGCAGTTCAAGTCCCCAACAGTCCCGACACTAATGACAAGAAACAAGTTTGACACTGAAATGTCTGGATACTAAGTCCATGTGATCTATTACCAATGCTGTGGTCAACTTGAGTCCTCTTAGTTTGAGCCCGAGTCACGAAAGTCCGCGTCTCACTCACAAGTGTTCATGTCCGAGTCCTGAAGAATAAGAATTTGCTAGAGTTCGACTTAAATCCTCTGCCGGACTCACGTACTACATCACTGTCTGGCAGTGAACTTGCACATTTGACATTCTGAGACATTATTACGATACCGGCCCGCTATTCCAAAGGTCTGCTATTCCTAAAGTCCATTGTGCAGATCTGGATCTGGATAGTTAGTCGATAGGGCCCCAGGACTGGATTAAGGTTAGGATTAGAGTTATGGTCAGCCTTAGGAATAGTGGGATTAGTGGACTTTCGGAATAGTGGAGCAGACGCAAACCATTATTACTACTCTTATTGAACCACACAGAACAGCAAAGCTCACTTACGCAAAATAAGGCTCACTTTAAAAGCTCAATGTATCTTATATCGCCGTTTCTTTGTACGATAATTACTGCTGAAAATCGGGCCAGAGAACCAGTGATGTTATTGCCGTACCAGTACTTGACGACAGCAGCGACTTGTAGTGGGTTGCGTTGGTCGGGGTAGACGCGTGAACACTCGGCGTAGATGGCCTGCAGTCCCGGTGGCGGTGTGACCGGCATCGATCCAACACCTCGCCCACTTCTTCGCGTTTGCACGCCATCGACATCACCACTTGCCATCCCTTCCAAAGCTTGAAACTGAAAGTTGTCACGACTTATCTCAGATTTTTCGACGAGTATCCCGGAAGTGACGTCACACGGTGCAATTCGGATGCAAGTGGTATCCACACTTGCTGCAAACGGTTTCTGCAACGCGATGCAGCAACAGTTGCACACTTGCACTGTTTTTTCAGTGCTTAACTTTATTCCGATTATTAACTTAGAAGTAAAAATTACGTTTAACACTATTTTTTTTGTAAATTTTGACAAGCTGCTATCATGTGATTTTCATGAATCACGTTCAAAATGTTTGTAGCCTACATCCGTTACGCCAGTAGTGTTTTGCGGAGTGAGTACCACCTTGTGAACTCGGATACCGTGTAATGTTTATATGCGTTTTAGAGGCGAAATAAATGCTGTAATTTGGTGTTTTGTTATTTTCTTGTTACTGGTTTCATAGCAGAATATGTACAGTTGAAATTTTCAGCATGCTGTGGACATTAGAAGTTTGAGCACGTTTACGAACAATGGGCTTACTGTTGACCTAGTGTCGCCACGTAGTTACCAAACGCCTCGTCTACCTAGTTCTGCTCTGAACTCTGTATGTTGTTTTAAACGGCGAAGCTTTCGTAGTGAACTGTCATGCCGCTGCCCAGCAAAGCTCGTGTCTACGCTGAGGTCAACTCTCAAAAGTCGAAGGACTACTGGGATTACGATTCCTATAATATCCAGTGGGGGTGTGTACACATTTGTTATGTTCGTCGTTTACCTGGTTATCAAAGTCACAGTTAAACTGTCAGACGTGAACTTATCCTGTCATTATTTAAACACTAATAGACTTTGAAGCCCGTTTATAATGTCGGTTTGTTTGTGTGTGTCATTTGCTATACTGGAGCCCGATTCACAAACATTGTCGTAAGACATGTCGTATACATGTCATAAAATTATCATAACTCGATATTTAATATGTCATAAGATTATCTTACGACATGTCGTAAATGAATTCACAGAATTTATCTTTAATGATCGTAACTTTTCTCACGAAGGCGTCTTGTTGTCATGGTAACTGTGGTCGTCTGCGAGCGGCTGACTAGTCAGTGAGTAAAAGTGGTCGTTTAGAGTTCTATTTGTAATGGTTTAATTTAGAAATTTTTAATATTCTGACTGTACATTTTCGAGTACATGGTGTTAACATAGGTGCTGATTTATTTTTTTTATTTGTTCAGATATTTTTATTTATTGAATGTTTTAAAAGTTTTATATTTTTTTATAGTTTATCAATATACTAGTTTTTAGAGACAATAGGCCTGTTGAAAGCTGTACGAGGGTGGGAGAGGTGAGCTATTTGAAGCATTTCTTGGCCGTGGCACGCTCTGTTGCACTCTCTAGACAGCGCGTGGTAGCGATTGCATTGGCTATTTAACATTTAGCTGCTACACTAAATAGTTGTATAGAACCTACAACGAAAGAAAAACAGCCTGTACCAATCACCGATGAACAGCAGTGGACTATGCAGTTTTATTTTGGTATTATGGTACTATCAAGTATTGCGATATTTGAGTCATTATCATTAATTCATGTGCACCGCACAACACTACGCTGTATTATTTTTTATTCTATGTTCGTTGTCAAGATATGTGTTTACATGGCTACGGCGTAGCAACTGTCCATTGCCAATGCAAAGTGCTGTTTATTTATCCATTAATTAATTTATCCAGCAAAATGACCACGCAAAACAAATATAGTATAAACCTGAAATTTCTAGATTACGAGTATAATTGAATTAAAGGTCTTATAAATCGATACAAAGAAGTTTTTCTTGTTGGATGATGTTGGAATCGTATAATTTGGAATGTCGTAAGACACCTAAAAAGTGATCGTAAGATTTTTGTCGCAAAATTGTCCTAAGATGTTTTGTGAATTAGCACATTGGCATACGTGTGCAAAATGTCATAATATTGTCGCAAAAATGTCCTAAGATGTTTTGTGAATTTAGCCCCTGATTACGATGGCTGTATTTTGTGAATCGTTACTTATTCATGTTGTATCTCTACGTCCAAAAGTCGTGGACAGCTATTCACTGTTACTCTATATCCAACAGTCAGACAAACATGATCTTTAAAACTTTAAATATGATTGAAGGTTGTTCATATTCACACTGTACGGTGCGTACTGCCGTAAGAGACTCTGCAGCGGTTACCGTCTCAGACACATGCCCTCATAGCAGCCGGCTGCTGATGAGATAGCTATGCCAAGGTACAATATTATGCCTTCATTCAGCCAGGCAGTCAAAGTCTGCAGCACTGTTGGGATACATAAGAATTTTTTCAGCCTTTGGGTGTAAGTTGTCATCCATTCCAATCCTAATGCTAACTCTAAACCTAATCCTAAATCTTAACTTGGGACTAAACCATCCACAATAATGCTAATGCTAGCGTCACCTAATGAATATAATTGAATGTAATGGTTGTTGACTGTTGGACGTGGAGTATTAGCTGTCAGTGAATAGCCGTCAGACTGTTGGATGTCAAAAAAGCTGTTACCAGTCCGCCCCAGACTGGTACAGATTCTAATATCAGTTCTGGACGAGACTGAATTAGAATTTGTATCAGCTGCTGAGGAGCTGCTTGGCTCTACTGCCGACCCACGAGGCTGTGGCCGAGGTTGGGCAGTTGCTTCGGTGCCGCCGTGACCGTGCTGCTTGCTGTCGGCACGGACACGGACAGCTTTGACCTGTATTTGTGACCACTATTTGGTGGTTGTACATACTGGCTAAGGCTGTTCGAGGCCAGACTGATAATAAATTCTGTATCATTCCTGGCCGGACTGATGTTAGAATTTGTATAAGTTCGGGCCGGACTGATCATAGCACCCACCGTTGGATGTCAAGACACTTCTTATTATTAAAGTAACAACTGTCACTATTTTATAGCTCAGAATGTTGCTTATTCATAATATTTTTATTTCAGCTTCTTCTATATGTGCTTGTTGTTACTTGGTGGATATAGCACAAGTATTTTGTATTCTGTTTGGCTGCACATGTATCCTTTTAAGTTTCAGATGGCTGCCGTCATCAACACTCAACTGACGTTGCCTCTTCTGCAGTCTGTGGAAGCTGGCATTGCACCCGCAACAGATTTTGGAAGTGATAGTCACCACTGTAGTGCACACAAATATCGATGTTACCATAATTGTTTTCATTAGAATCTGTTCATACTTCGTAATCAGTGTATAACAGTGAAATTATGATTTCTGTATTTTGTTTGCCTCTTTAGCAAACTGGACGACTACCAGTTGGTGAAAAAACTCGGTCGAGGCAAATACAGTGAAGTATTTGAAGCCGTCAACACCAGGAACAATGAGAAATGTGTGGTCAAGGTTTTGAAGGTTTGCTGTTATTTGATCATGCTTAACTGTTTGATATTAGTTGAGACCATTAACTTTTGTTAGCTTCTGTTGCACATTTGAGTTGGTTATAGTGAGTGACAGATTGGGACAGAATATTGAACATAAATATTGTACTATGCCAAGTATGTGCATAAATCCACATACACAGACTAATGGCTGATTAATGAAAATGTACCGCGGTGCGGCAACAGCCGAGAAGTGTTGCTATAAATACAGTGGCAGCGTTCGTCCGTCCACCATGTGTAGTTGTTTGTTTAGTATGGGGAATTCTCAGTTGTATTGTAGTAAAAATCCAGGCCTAAGCTACCTCTATGATGAGTCGGGACTTGTCCGGTCTCTATTGACTCATCTCAGAATAGTGGTCACGCAGTGAAGATGTAAAATCAAGTTGAAATATTAATTTATTTTCTTAATTTACGTACTCAGATAATCCAGATTAAAACTCCATTTATGTCTGATCATCGAACTAAACCGTGAAACTTAAAAGTCTGCAGCGGCGCACCACAAATAGCTGCTCGCGTCCTAACTCGCTACTGACAACTAACTAACTCTCCTACTGACTCTTTAACTGATTGACGGATGGTCGCTGCCACTGTATTTATAGCAAGACTTCTCGGCTGTCAAACAATTACAGTATAATGTTGCTGGTTAAGTTAACCATAGTGTTGTGCTGTGTTCATTTTTTATTATTGCCAGATTTTTATCATAAGGATATAACCTATTCTAGTTTTACTTGTATGTGTTTGCTGGTCATTGGCAGGAAGTATGAGAGGCATTATGATTATGTTTTTGTTTATTTGTATTTACATGTGTGTTCTTTCATTGGTGATGTTTTTGGGATATTTACAGTATGCATTGATAGTAGCACATCTTGGAATGAAAACGAACTTATTATGTTTCGGGGTCAAAAGATTAAGCTCGAGACATGATTAACTGTGCCTTAGAGTGGATATAGGGCTTGCTGTGTGTGAAGTTCTGCAGTCCGTTTTGTAGGAAAATAATTATATATATAACTTTATTGCCATATGGGATTACTAATGTATGTCAGCACAGTACCATACAGCATTCATGTGATGTTGTATATGCCAGTGAGGCATTTTTTGTTAACAAAGTTTACCATTAACATATCTCATTATTTGATTGTTATGCATCTATACTGACTGATGCTGCCCATTCGTCCATCTGTCTCTCTGTTCAGTACCAGTTCCTAACTTGAAAACAAAAAGGTGCACAAAAATACGTTTTTTGTGCTCGTTCCCGATGGCAGAGTAACCAGTGTGCCAGTTCTCAGCTCTAGTTTTGGGTCTAAGGTCAGGTTAAGAGTTGATTTTGCACACGGCCAACTGATTTTCTTGTCGTTGTGTCACATGTGGTCATGCATAAGTGGAGGATGTTGGATGTGGCTTATGTGCAGCCGGTGAAGAAGAAGAAGATCCAGCGAGAGATCAAGATACTGGAGAACCTTCGTGGTGGAACAAACGTCATCGAACTGCAAGCCATCGTACGAGAACCGGTGGTACGTTGTTGACATTATCAGTATGTCTGTTGAATGTTTTAAAAGTTGAAGCTGTCTGTAATACTTCACACAAACCTATCTCAAAGCCACTGCATGTGATCTGCCATTTGGTGTCATACATTGTTAGCTGCCACTTGACACAGCCAAACATTCGGGCCAGAATGTTAATAACCTACCCCAGAGGGTATTTTGCAGGTTCGTTGAGTTAACCATTGAAGCTGTTGCCCATAAAAGTGACCTGCGCTATTCTTCATTGGCACTCATGCTCCGTATTTCTGCCATTGTGTCTAGAGTGATATTTAGAACTGTCACAGTCAGAATTGCATTGCCAAATGAATGACAATGTAAGCTTACACCACCAACAGGCACTACTGTAGAGAAGTGGGTTAAACCAATGTTTGGAGTCAGCTAGTTAGTTAGGTCGAAAATTTCAATTAAAGGTGTCTATTCCAAATCACAAATGCTGCAGCTGTTACCCAAACAGATGGGCCTTGAGTATGTTAGTAAAGACAGTGAGTGACAGCGATGGATTGTGAATGGACATCGTTAGACTGTTCCACACATGTCGTTCGTTGACGGCTAAAGATCGGTCACTTAACGGCATTCTGGTTGGCGGGACCTTCAGTTTGGTCGTTGATGACAATGATCTAAGACTGGACCGGCGGTGGTGGATCAGGCGGCAGTCATCTGCCAGGTAGACAGGTGCACACCCACTGAGGCACTTGCGAACCAATACCGCCAACTTGAACAAAATCTGTTGCCTGACCGGTAGCCAATGCAGTGACTGCAGAACTGGCATGATGTGCTCCATACGCCACATACCATTGATCAGACATGCTGCCACGTTCTGGATAGACTGTAGTTGCTTTAGTTGACTTGTCGGCAGTTTCATAGAGCAACAAGTTGCAGTATTCTAGCCGACAGCTGATAAAGGTCTGAGCGCCATTTGGCGTCAGTGACTAGATGATGTGATGTGGTTGGCACAGCAGCGTGGCAGACAGTCATGACATGAATGTGATCAGCCGTCAATAGTCGACTGTCCAGAGTTACTCCCAGATCACGAACAACTGACTGTGGATAGACGCTGGCAGAGAGTAGTTGGACATCATTTTAATTTAGTCAAGTGTGTATGCTAAGTTGTACTATGTATTCATTACAGTACAGCTGTCTAGTTGACTATGCACTACTGTTAGTTAATTTTTCATTGCATACAGCTGCGAGTTGATTGTATCAACATTAACATATCGACATTGATATTAGCATCATACAGTTCTGTGTATTGCTTGCAGACGAGAACTCCGGCACTTGTATTTGAATACGTTGACAACACAGACTTTAAGGTAGTTACCAGCCAAGCCAGTTACTTGCATCAGAACATTTTTCCGTGAATTGTAATTGATTCAAGTTGTAAAACTACTAGCTTAATGTTTGGGATTTTTTTCAGTGGCAACTGTGGCAAAGATGCAGAACTTGTCTGTGCTAATGGTATATATTCAATTACCACCTCACGGGCAGAGCTACGTTTAGTTGTAACCAGTTAGACATCTCTTTGTCAGAAATACCGGTTTGCTTTTGCATCCAGATAAACTGCACTTACAGCACTAGCTTTTTTACCAATCAAGGCAAATTACTGAATGCTATCAAATGTTTTTTGAGACTATCTTGCCGCAGAAATACCATATTGTAGGCTTCTTGCATTTTTGCAGTGTGCATATTTGACACTTCGCTATTGTGGAAACTGCCATTTTCACAAACTTATTATTTTCACGTATGTTAGTGTGTGCACCACTGCAGCATGTGGTGTATTTTGCATTTTTTGTGCTTAATATTTGTTGTAGATGTTCCAGACTTTTTCCGATTATGATATTCGCTACTACACATACGAGACGCTTAAGGTACCGTCATGTTGGTCGGAATTTACAAAAATTCAAAGTGTTCTGTACTTACATAGCTTCAAGTGTTGTTCTGTTAACATGTTTGGAGTTGATATTAAATCTTTAACCATAATTAATATTTGCCACAAGTATACGTTATATTGCATTATTTCAGAGTGGTAAGTTTGTTTTGTATAAGTATTCAAAACTTTCTTTGGAAATGCTATGCACTGAATGCTATTGCATTTGATTGTCAAGCTTTATATTTTATCTCATTGGTCATTTGAACCATTGCTTAAGTTTTTTTCATAACCCAGTTGTTCATTAACAGGAAACCTGAGTAATAGTCAAGCTTGTGTTGCAAGAGCTTTTTTAAGTGTGAAATTAATTTATAAAGGTGTAGAAGTAAGGACTGGTCAGCACCCATACTTCAAGAGGCAGTCATTCGAATATAATATGGTTTTGATTTTCCGACCGTATCTTAAAGATTTGTCTTTGTTGATGTTGTCAGGCGTTAGACTATTGTCACAGCATGGGTATCGTACATCGAGACGTCAAGCCACACAACATTATGATTGATCTCCAGACTCGCAAGGCACGATTTTTCTAGCTGATGGCTTTATACTATCTGCTCTGCATGTCTTATGTTGATTGGCATTTGACACACCATGTATACTGTATACCTTCAGCAGTTCCATTAAATTTGTTTAGGTCGCAGTTTTGTAGAAATCATATAGTTCGCATTGGCGGAATATTGCTTAATAAGCAAGGTTTGTGGTTTGGGCACACATCCTGCACCCACGTGTACTTGCCCATCTGTCCAGACGTTGAGGGTCATGCACTTAATGCATCCACTGAAGCTAACAAAGCGGTTGGTATGTGATCTGATCTGCCAGCCGCATGTAAACATTTGCAAGACGCTCATCAGTTTGTGAACGCTTCTTGTGTCTGATTTAACCTTGACCTTTGACATGTTGAGCCGAAAATTGGCACACTGGTTCGTTACTTTTGCCCTGGAGAACGTTTACATTAATTTTGCTTTTTCTGCGCTTTTATCTTTTTTAGTTAGGACCAATACAGAACAGTAAGACAAACAGTCGGATTTGGCAGTGCAGCACATATTGCAGCTTGTTAGGTTTGCCGCATAAGAATGGATGATATGTTGGCATTTTTTAGATACATTGGTGTAATATGCTGTGGTTGCAGCTGCGACTGATTGACTGGGGTTTGGCAGAGTTTTATCACCCCGGTCAGGAGTACAATGTCAGAGTCGCCTCACGATACTTTAAGGGACCAGAACTTTTGCTCGACTACCAGGTGATGATCATTGGTAGTTGTGTTTTTTGTCGTGATAACAATTAACAACTAGCTTACGGTATTAAGTACTCACAAAGTTTATATCTTTACCAAACTCTGTGCTTTTTTGTTTTCTCTAGGCAGGTAGTAAACAAAAAAAAATATTGTAAAAAATCTTAAACCTGGATAATGATTCTGTCGATGGATACAGGTCGCTTTGCATTGCAGTTTGCAAGCACATTACATACCTGCTTGTCTTTGAATAAAATCCCGAGTTCGAAATGCAACCCATAAGGCTGTAACTAATGCTACACTATGTTAAGTGGTGTCATTGAATCACAAATTGTTTGTCATGACAACATTTAGCGATGAACAGAAATCAGTTTGAAAAAAGCAGCAGCAGCAGCTGGTAAAAGGTAACAAATCGGTGAATAAAGCTTGTACGACTTTTAGTTTGATGTCCAAAATGGTCTATCCCGTGTCGAGTAGGATAGGAAGGCGTGCACAGAGTGATGTGACTGAACTCAGCTGACATGGTGTAGTTTTTGACGAACTGACAAATGGACAAGCAGTAGTGAAGTCACAGTAGGCATCGTTTAACGGCGTCGGTGGCGTTCGTGACTACACTTGTGGATGCATCAACCAAGGCTGGCCCTGCTTGGCCATTACTCAGTTCATCAAAAAATAAACCATAGCTCAGCTCAGTTCGGTAACATCGCATTGTACACACCTAAAGACCACTCGGTATAATGTTTGTCAGTTGCGATGTGTCTTCAGATGTATGACTACTCACTGGACATGTGGAGTCTTGGCTGCATGCTCGCCAGTATGATATTCCGTAAGGAGCCGTTTTTTCACGGACATGACAACTACGACCAGGTCTGTAGTAGTACTAGCATCATCTACAGTAATAATAGTAGTCTATCAGTAGCATCATCAGCAGCAGCATTGTTAGTAGTAATAGTAGTAGACTAGTCATTAGCAGTTAGTCGTAGCCATAGCTATAGCAATAGAAGTACAGTCAAACCTGTTTAATATCACATCTGTGGGACTGCCAAAACTGTGTGATATTAACCGAAGTTGACATTAACAGGAGTTACCATAGTAGTCCAACTAGAAGTAATATTAAGACAACAGCTAAGATCACTGCTAAGAAT
>Ga0209367_1005674_pt1 | contig 17294 bp, 10 predicted proteins | sample WorMetLIZISLAND2_FD_187412 | JGI IMG/M metagenome (GOLD analysis project Ga0209367, IMG submission 187412) | Marine gutless worms symbiont microbial communities from Max Planck institute for Marine Microbiology, Germany - Olavius geniculatus... ... | reverse complement strand
CCGTGTTGACAGAACGCTGGGCGCCAATATTACTGTCAAAGTTATCATAAAATTCTGCACTTTCAGAAAAATGGATAAAATGTATATGTTAATTTTGGTGACCACGGACCTTTAATACAATGATGCCAGCGATTGATCAGCTGCCTAAAAGGACCGATGACAGTTCTGAATGCAAAAGCTGGGCAACTGCCTATGTCGATTTTCATCTAAACTCAATGTATGTGTTAACGATTGTTGATATTCACTGTATGCTGAATGAAAATAAACTGAAATTCATGTGTTACTGCCAATTTAGCATGATTTTAGGGGTGGGGCAGTTTTGTGTAAATCAGGCAAAGATCATTTAAATGGTAAGACATGCAAGTTGTACACTTTTCCTGTACACAATTTTGAAACTTTTGGCATATTATGCACCTTTCCATCAACAAATATCGCTAAGTTATAAAAGCTCAAATATCCATGTTAAATCCATATTTTACAGTTAAATTTGGCAGAATTTCGGGAATGACGAATATTTATGCAAATCAGGCAAAGAATATTTAAATGCTTTACTATGCAAATTTGTCGTTTATTCTTTGCAGTATTCTGAAACTTTTGACGTATCACACGTCTTTCTACCACTAACCATCGCTGAGTTATCAACGCTCAAACAGGTCCGGTTTTTTGGTCCACCCTGTATATTCTCAACTTTTTAAAACAAATTTTATGCGTAAATCAAATTATGCTTGGTTTCGGATACATTTCTAATGGTTGCAAACAAATCCAGACAATATTATTGCAAATCATAATTTTTAATAAAATAATGATATATGGGTATTGTAATATGTCACTTAGCAACGGAGGCAAGGATTTGATTAAGAGCCTTCAGAGAATACTAGTAGAATTCTTGAAGACAAACTGCAAAAGGGAAAAATGGGTATGGTAATAACAAAGATTTGGAAATCAGGAAGCATGACCAAAGACATGAGACCAGCAGACTGAAGCATGCACATACTGAAGAGAACGTGACCACTGCAAATGAACTGGTAGGCTAGCTAAAGCTGGAAGGCCAGAAACAAACACATCATTCAACACGCCAGATATCCAAGATGATGGATATAACACAACGTAGCATCATACAGATCATTCACTGTGTTTTCCTCTAAAGTGTTTTTCGTATATCAACATACTTGTTGCCTATTATTGTTGGTTTTTCGTACAAAATTTCACAAAGTAATGTAGTGACACAGTTATGACGTGGTGGGATATTCAATAACCACTTTATTGCTAATTGTTTACAGAATGTGCCTGTGTTAAAATTTTGAAAATCCGAAAACATTTTGCGAAGATATGGACAACAAAAAAGTGGGACGTTTTTTGGGACACAGTGTATACGTGATTAATTGATTTAAAAATTCTTCCACTAGCTTGATCACCAGAAATAGTGTCAATTTAACAAATTAGTATAACAAGAAAAATGACTAGCTTATCAACATAAAATGCTGCATGGACGTAAATTAAAAAGGTTTCAAAAAGTAATAACAGTCCATGTTACAAGACAGCAGACGCTTACTTCCAGCTGAAAGCGTTGTAGTGTCAGCTTCTGTTGCATTTGGTCTGCAACAAATGGGTCAACAGCAAACTGATCAGTAAGTAAACTGAGCCAGCAGCTTCCAGCAGTTTTGTCGGCTTTGACCAGGCATATACGCACCATACGACCATCCTCTGCAAGCATATACACATATCTGTGTTCATTCCACTGAATAGATGGCAGTCAGGATGAACCACTATGACACACACAAAAATAAATAAGTGACATGCAAAAACATTTATAAACACAACATATGAGCAACCTGAGAACACCAATTTCATAAGCTACTTCATCCTCCTATTTGTCACCACAGTGTCTGTAGCAGTGGCGTATACAAACAAAACATTAGCAAACGTTTAAACTGTACTCAATTTGCCAATTTGGTCAGCTTATTCTCAGGAAAACAGTTGAAATTGTTGCCACCAGATCTCACCTTTTAATATGCACCAAATTCGCTTTTGGCTGGGGCTCTGCCAAAAACCCCACTAGAACTCCCCAGGACCTCTTGGCTGAATTTTAGTGGGTCTTACTTCTAAGGGATGGGAGAGGAGGAAAAAAGGGACAGTGAAAGAAAGAGAAGGGCGAAAAGGGGAGGAAAAGGGAAGGGAGAAATGAAAGGGGAAAAGGAGGGGAAGGGGAAGAGACGAGGCCCCTCCCATTTAAATTTTCTGGCAACGCCACTGGTCTTTAGTGCTATAACCGCCCATAATCTCACTCCAGTGAAGTATGATTATGAAATGCATCTCACATCTGCATAGTATATTACACACATGCCCATGCAGCACACACCATAGATTGCAGTAATAAAATAAGCATGTTTCATTTTCATCAGGGTCTAAAATTTATAATACCTTAAATTGATACATCACATAATACAGTCAAAAGTGCACTCAAAAAATATGCAGTATAAAAATGCACAACAGTGTACTTGTTATTGTAATTACGAAGGTTGTTCGATAAATAAGTTACAAAACAGCGTCATTCTGTTAGTTTTCCAAATCTAAACAAAAAATTTGAGCTAATGCTCACGAGACATGCGAAAGCCTATAACAGTTCCAGTTCAGTAATTTAGTTAAAAATTGGGGTGTTCATGCTAAGTTAATATACAAATACCAAATTCTCTATCTGGATCGCATAACGATAGTTCCGTGGCACCACTTTGTGAATGATATAGACTTGTGTTGCAGCTTGAAATCGCCAAAAAATCCACAAAACCCCCTATTTTGGCATTCAAGGTCATTGAATTTAGCGCCAATCGAGAGCCAGTGTACTACTTCCTATTAGTGATCAATAGTAATCTAGGCTTTATCTTGCACCGTTACTGAGATACAGCAACTTATTGGCCAAAAATCGCACCCTTGTTCGAGGTGACCCCGTTCAAATTTATGAAAAAGCTTTACGGTTCCTGAAACTAGAGTCTTTCAGGCAGCCAACAGTGAAGATTTGGAGATCCTATCTTGCACCATTTTTGACTGATCCACCTGTGTGACAGACAGACAGACAGATGGACAGACAGAATTGCGATGGCTAAGACGCGCTGAAAGCAGTAGCTGCTTTCTTGCGTAAAAATTTGAAATATACGTTTTGTAGAGGATTTTATTCTGAATACATGTAAAAAATTTTTTTGATGATAACATCATTACTGTGTACTATTTTCCCCACCAGTAATCTATTATAACTCGCAAATGACAAACAGCATAGGAACAAAAAAATTAATAAACTTAACAAGTCAATGCCATCTCTTTAAATGCTAAAAACTAATGTTTCATTTTCAACATATCATCTAAGTTTACTCAAACATTTGTCCTATCTGTCAGCAAACTTCTGAATGTCTGATGCAAAGAACGATGCTGGCTGCTGTCCATGCCACTGAAGAACGACTGATTGCACCTCGGGATATGATACAAATTTTCGCCCACCTAGCATTTTCTTAACACCGAACATGAACTGTTCGCTTCTAAAGCACTTATCGCCACATACTGGATGCATCTCCGAGTGAATCTGATTTGCATTTATTTTTTGTCCACAAAAATACAATAAGAGCACACTGTTCATTACAGGATGATTTCAATGGCAACGTCGCCGTATTTAATATTTATAAATAACGTCACAGTGACGTCATCGTCATAAAACTCACAGCTTCTACTCAAAATTAAATTCCCTACAAAACGTATTTTTTGGATTTTTGCGTGTGACAGCAGAATGCTTTGCGCGTCTTAGCCATCGTCTAGGCGTCTGTCCATCCATCTGTCACACCTGTGATCTGTATCAAAACGGTGCAAGCCAGGATCACAAAATCTTCACTGTGGGCTTCCCCAAGGACTAGTTTTTAGTGACAAAATTTCGTGTCCCTGGGTAAAGGGGCTCCACTTGAATGAGGGCGTCAAAAAGGGGCACCCCTTAAAAAGACGTTATTTTGCTGCTATTGGCTCTTACGGTGTGAAAACGGTTGCAGATAGGTAGAGACTTGCTGCATATCATAATAAGCACCGATGACGGGCTTTTTAGATTTGTTAACATTGATGACCTTGAACCCCCCAAAAAGGGTTTTGGTAAATTTTTTCGCAATTTCTGGCTGCAGCGCACATTTCAGCAGTAAATTGCGACGAAATGGTTGAAGATAGACTAAGACAACCTGCACATGAAATTTTCAGCATTGAATGTAGATTTTAGCAGTTCAAGTCCCAAGCCCCTAGGTTCAAGGAGGCCGGTGTAGGTTGGCATCAAAGATGGCTACCCGCTAAAGGTGGTTATTTTACTGCTATTGGTTTGCCTAGCATGAAAACGGTTGCCGATAGGTGGAGACATGCTGCTTATCATAACAAGCAATAGTGACAAGCTTTTTATTGGTGTGAACACTGATGACCTTGAATTTTTAAAATAGGGGTTTTAGTGTTTTTTTGCAATTTGTGGCTGCGGCATAGATTTCAATCTGAGTGAATTGCATCAAAATGGATAGATATAGATCAAGACAACCTCTGAACAGGAACTGCTAAGGCTGTCGCGCGTCTCATGAGCTCTGCAAAATTACTTGTTAATATTTGGAAAACTAACAGAATGATGCTGTTTTGTAACTTATCGAACGACCCTAGTATGATTCTGAATTCTGATGATATTTCACTACTGTCTGCCCACTATGTTACAGGCTAATTTAAGTAATAGCAAAGTATGCCATTTTCACATGTAACACAACACTTGTTTCATTTTATTACTAATGCATCTGCTGAAGAAATGCTCAAGTGCAGAGCTCAAGCTCACCTAATGTCCAGACACTGTCATCAGCTTGAACAGTCTTGTGTAGTTTACCCTACGTACAAAACAAACATAGCTTAAGTTCAAAATAATGATCATACATAAAATATTTTATTATGAAAATTGTTCAATTATTTAACAACTCACAGAAAGTTGATGTTGTATTTGTGTTAAAATTTACCTAAATAAAATAACTGCATGGAAATTCAGATAAGTATTGTTTTATCAAGATGTTTATTACAACCACAGAACAATCATAACATGATAAGCAGCAATGTGCATTGTAATGTAACAGATTAAGTCATATATGTTAGAATATGACATTATCATGATATGTTCACTATCTTGATATAATACAAGGATCTAGCCAGAAAGGGGGGGGAGACATCAACAGCAGTGACAAAAAATCTCAGCAGAATACACTTAATACATGTGGCAATGCTGGCTATGAGGCTAAAAAATCAAAGCTCCCAAAATACTGACCAAACCCATTTCAAACAGTTTTCCTTAGCTTTTGGCTCGGCTATCTGTCAATACAGCAATGCCGCACAAAACAATATTATCATCCCACCATGCAAATGTGTAGTTCATCAAATTCTTTTTGCCAGGGATGAGCAGCTCACGACGCTCTTCAGACACCATAGTAGCAGGCTAGTAAAGAACCAAGAGCTAATTCTAAGGCCATCCCCAATCTTCACTCCCTCAACACTAGCAGAGTCTCAATCTTGGCTCCTTTGGCGCGCCTATCCTAGAGCTTGACTCGGTCCCTCCCTAAAACTAATCCTTGTACGATAACAAATACAAGCTTCGCTTACAAGTTCACTGTGTAAATTCATGTCATAAGCAGTACCTTGAAAACCGTATTGCCTCTAACTGCAAGCGACAAGCTGTTCGGTGTTATTACACACTGTATATCCTTCGCTTTGCAGCCTTCAGAAATGTTAACCTCCACCGTAACGTCATCCATAGTCTGCCACCAGCGACCCCACGGTGTTGTGCAAGCAACAATACCACTTCTGTCGTCGAAATCAGACATTTTATTCAACTTTGTTTACCATAGACTTCTTGAACATGCACTTCCGAGTCGAAAAGTTACAATAACTAGAAACTCAATTGTGGATTAGAGCTGGGTCAGTGTCGGTATCGATAATCAGTATTTTGGTCGGTATTTGTAACAGCGACGTCGGTATAGGTATTAGAAAATATTGCGACATTAATTCGGTATTACTAACTCAGGGCTAGTCTGGACATCTCCAGTCTTGATCTCAGCGATTAGAATTATTTCATAATCGAAAATTAAATCTACTTCTTGAATTCTTTGTCAAACTAGAAATACGTTCTGTGGAACGAGGTATCTGTCCCATTGCCACGTTATATAGCCTAACAGCTGCGTTTCAGCGTTTGACGCTCTCGTGAGCCTGCAGCCAATTTTGTCTTCGACTAAAACAGTTGGTTGCCATGACAACAGGGGTTTTCAGGGGAGAAATTTACGATACCATTGCATAGCCCGGGCCCGAAAATAGGGGGTAGGTGCAAACAGGGAGCAATTATCTTTCATGGGGGCCGAGTGGTAGTACACTTTTGTCCCAAAATTCGTTGCCATGGCAACAGGGGTCGTCAGGGGAAAAATTCAAATTACACCATCGAATAGCGAGGGCCCGAAAATATGGGGTTAGGTGCAAACAGCGCGCAATTATCTTTTACGGGGACCAAGTTATACCGCTTTGAAATCAGCTATTGGCTGTGATGTAAAACTTTGCTACTTTTGAATGGTTGATATGGCAACAGGAGTCGATAGAGGGTAAATTTAAATAACACCAAACACCGTTAGATTGCTCGACCCCGAAAATAGGGGGTAGGTAAACACAGTGCGCAATTATCCACTACGGGGACCGAGTTATACCGCTTCATCTCCATAAGCCACAATGCAAATTTTTAAAAAATTGTGATAAAAAAATCTGATAACTCCTTTCGCTATTTTATCCCAAACTCGATCTTACTTTTCAGGCCCCGAATCACTGTGCAAAATTTCATCAAAATCGAATCAGAATTGCAGCCGTAGGAGTGTTTACAGACAGACTGACAGACAGACACAAGTTATTGTATAATCTGTCCATTGCTATGCTATAGCAATGGGACAGATAATAAGAACTGAGCATACAGGGAAGCGTGAGTGCAGGGATGTCCATGACTCCACAACCTCCAGCCCCTAGAACCAGGAAACCCTCCGTCAAAGTCACAGAAATCTTACCTATCTTATAATCATCAAAAAAATCAAGCTAAAATGTTTGGCAGAGTGCAGGCACACTTCAGCTTTCAAATTGCATCTCACGTTTAGTCGCTTACCTTACCTTAGCTTACCTGTTGAATTGTCAAGTGAAAGTTCACTTGAGCCCCAAGTGTTTCAAGAAAGCATACTGCTAATTCCGGCTAAAATGGAGTAGAAGCCTCTGCCTGACTGGTGAGAATCTTGTGCCTGTGGTTAGTCAACACTCAACACGGCTACTAGATGGGGGCATCACACCATGACGGACTGTTATGTATTTGCAAATTTTAAACGTTGTCACCTGACAGTGGAACTACATGTGCTCATATTTTTCTTTTCTTACGAAGCTTTATGCTGGACTTCGTTATTCAAATGATTTTCTTGCAGTGTCTCACATACAAGACGATCTGTACACAAAGTGCGCAAGATTTGTCACTCGTGCTTATTTTCAACACTGCCAAAGATGTAACTCTTCTTACTAGACAGAAATAACAAAGCTTCCAAAAACATCTCACTCGAACTTAAAAAACTTAAAGGTCGTAAATGAGTCAGTGTTGTATTCACTTGGACCGAATGTCTTCTGCCACAACAAGCACAAGGTGCAGTACTTATCAGTGTCAACATGACCGACTTAAATATTTAAACCTATATATGCACTACTCATCGCACATGATAATGCACATAATCATCGTTTGCAATGAGAAAAAATGCAATTGCTCTAATTTGCCACATAATATCTGCTATTTCGACATCACATGAGAAAATACGGTATGCCATCAATGAATCGATGATAATTACACGTACACAGTAAGTGGCTACTTAACACAACTACAGTTGGCCACAATGCTGCGTCAACAGCAGTCAGATGAAACACTACAGTCGATCATCATTCCTTACTTATGTAGACATCAGAAAAAAAACACAAGAAAAACTTAGAATAAAAAAAGATAGAGAAGAAACGTGAAGAGTCAGTCAGAAGCGGCAGTCTACAAGACAAAACTGCCACACGTCCAGCTAGACAGTCACTGGACACCATCATCATCATCAATCATCATGGTTGGTCCTCGTTGCCGGCCGACGGACTGCGTGAGCGACTACGACGCTCGTTCTCAGGACTCTTCTCTCTGCTCTGGCTGCGCTCGCGACTCTGCTTACGATCCTCGCGACTTCGCGACCTGCTGCGAGACGCCGACCTTGAATGACTGCGCGAGTACGATCGCGATCGACTGAACATACATGCACAGATGCACACCACAGCTTCTACTGCCCAGTATGCCATATGATCATCAGTGCACTTCAAAACTTTACAAATACTGTAATTCTAGGTAAAGGTAAAAACAATTCAGACTTCCTCTGTATTCTGTGCGCTAATAACGCATCAATTCTAACGATTAATCGATCAACTAACTATCAAACTGCATAGAACATTATAAGTGGCTTTCCATGATTTTCTAGGACCTATTTCTGTGCATTTTCCAGGGCTTTCCAATTTATAACATCACTTACCGTTTCAGCATATGAGTCTATTCAAAGACGAATCATACACAGGTCTCCAATGTGTAAAATTGTTGGTCATTACACCAAAAAACCCAGAAAATTCAAATACTTTATCAGGATATGTAGAAAATCATGTTAAGTAATACAAAAATGTACAAAAATTGCCAAAATAATCCAATGTTTCACTTATCTTTGCATACTTTGTATACATGTGCAATTGCATTTTTTAACAAGTTCACCAGCATCACTATTTCCACCCAGTGAGTAACTAACTTTTCAACAAATCTTCTTGCATCAGGAATATGAAGACGAGCAGAAGGCGTGGATATAGATAATTCGTACCTGCGCCTGCGAGCTCCACTGCCTCGTCCTCGGTCTTCGGTGATGGTAATGACACGTCCGTTCAATTCAGTCTCATTCAGTTTCTCAATGGCATTCTTCATGTCCGACGATGACGCAAACTCCACCACTCTACAACACAACGCCATTCATTAGTCACTAACATACCACTCGGCAACCGATCATTGGAAACAACTGACTGATGCACACTAACAAGCAGTGGCATAAGCAAACTTGTTGCCACTCAGTAAACAAAGATAACAAAATAAAACAAACATCCTAAATTGCGAATGGGGCAACTAGGTCTGGCACTGATTAAAATTTTTCAAATCGATTCTCTAATACTTAGTCCAAATTAATCGATTAATTTGTTTACTTGATTAGAAAGACCAGAAAAACTGCTAAATTCAACTAACGGCTGTTGTTATCTTCCACAAACTAAAGCAAACTGAAAAGCAGTGATGATGATGCAGCATGGAAACTGTGTAGTCAAAGCTGACAAAGTTCAGACCGTTAAACTAAGTACGAATCTTGACGACACGTTGTATGCAAAATAAAATCAGATTACAAACGTTAAAAATCAGTCATTTTAGGCTGTTATAAAGTCCAAAATTTTAATTGAATTTTATCGACTATAAATTAGGTAATAGATCCATTTTTAATGATCAATCGATCAATTAATTGCTAATTTCCGCAGCTTTTCATTAGTAACTAACAAAAACTGTAGCAGGTGATCACGACCATCTTTTTGTTCTTGAGATGCCACAAGAAGTAAATAAATCAAAATAATATAGACTTCCCACAACTGCAAGCCGAAGTAGAGTTAACACAAACCCTTCATTTGTGCGAATCCTGTGAGCATCAGCATAAACGACCTCGCCAGCCTGTCTCATGTAATCCTTCAGGTCCTGTCACACAAATCACAATTGACAGACCTCGTAGTTTATCATTCACACGTGCACTATGTGCGACACACTTCAACGCAGCACTGCAATATCAAACTGTTAGGGCTGTAAAACACTAAATTTTCCTAATCACCATGATATTATGGCAAAGACAAAGCAATCAGGTTTCAATAAAAAAAATAATATATACCATATCAACTGCAAGCATGGACATTATTGTGATAACTGTGTATAATGATGTTCCCAACTGGCTAGTAGAAAAAGTTAAGTCTTCCAGAATACAAAACACTAGGAAGACAGTGGCCTGAGACAAAATAGTTGCAGAACATTTCTGTTGTACAGTACAGTAATTTTACAGCCCTATCAATAAAACACAGCACAGAAGCACATGGCACTAATCCCACCACCACAAATATCAACTAGCAGAGAAAATTAAGAATAAAACACCCACAGCATTTAATACCATTACCAATAGATGGCAGTGACCACATGTTTAAAAGTGCCAAGCAGAGCGCTGACGTGCAACATCACTAACATTATTCGGATTACTATCGCAGTCTGAAGAACACGACTTTTGTTCCAAGTAAACAAAATGTGAAATGTGTTGTGATATGTGCTGCTTAAGTATGATATGTTGGGCCCACAGTTTCCGGAGGTCACGGAATTTCAAGTTGAGCTGCGGAATTTTCCCTTTTCAACGGAATTGTACTCCCACGAAATTTCTTTATGCAGAAGTTGAGAAATTAACGATGACTAGTACGATCATCAGCTTGATAACATCATTAAAAAGACTAACTACATCACGAAAAAATCGACTCAACTACTAATAGCCATCGTAATATGTTACAACCATAAATATAACACAATGCGACTGGACAGACTGCACGTATGAAAATAAAAAAAGATTTATATTTTTTTTGTATGTTGCTAGCATAAATGAGCACAATGCTAGTGCTAACCTTCAATAACTGAAGTTTCTTAACACATTTTACTCACAAACAGATGGCTGCAGTGAGCCGCGGAACTTTGTGAACTAGCGCGCGGAATTTGACAAAATTTTCCGCCCACAGGCCCTAATGATCTGGATCCGAGTATTATATGCCCCGGTAACAGCAACTATAATTGGCAATTTGATGATCGATGAAACTACCACGAAGATGTCAGGCAAACACAAAAATAATTTTTGATTCAGGAATGATGGCAAGTCAACATTATTCTCAAATCAACGTGACAGAATCAGAATTTAATAACAGATTCTACAAAAGTAAAAACTGGCATGCGACAGTATAGTGGCATGTTCAAATTACCTTGTGAGGTAATGTTAAAATCGCTAATCCCCAGACTACACGATAGGATTGGATATGACTCAGTCGCGACACGACCAAGGAAACCGACTACTCCCACGACTGAGGGACCACGACTCGACATGACACGATAACTCTTGACTGCCAAGACAGAAGAGCATCTTTGCCGAGGACAGAGGATCAAGGACTTAAAAGGAGTTCCCGATTTCACTCTCGTTCACTGTCCCAGCGAGCGATCACCCGAATATAGCCAATCGGCCACAAGCACGACTAAATAGACAGGACGAGGACAAGCTATACATACGAAACCTACAACATAGCATCACAGGCACGTCAGTTGTGTGACACTGCCGACAACAAGAAGCCTCCTAGTGGCGATTAGAACAAGATAGTCCTATAGGCAGACTGACAGTCATTATCACACACAGATGATGGACAATGCTATTTATTACTGACAGCTCATTCAATTTTGCAAAAAAAACAGTGCAGAACGTCAGCACTGAGCAATTTTAGCTTGCAAAATAATGACACTTACCAGTTTTAGCTAAAAAACTACAATATAATTTGGTTAACCGAGAGATGGTGCTTCATACATTTCACAGTCCCTGGAATGCACTAGACAATGTGGTAATCAATTCCTACTATCTATACACAATGGTCTGACTATGACGAGAAACAGTGTATATACCTGCCAGCTGACGCGGGATGACAGATTACTGACACGCACACGGTAGTCACTGTGCTGCGGCGGTGGATTGCGAGGACGATAGCCGCTGCAACATCAGCCACCACAATGTGATGTCAAACATCATGCACATGTGTACAATACCAGACAAGCACTGTCTATCATTACCTAACCTCCACAGCTGTCACAGTAATTACTACAAGGTGACACACAAAAACTGGAACATACAAGCAATTAAGACAGTTTCAGAAACAATTATCCCCTATCATTGCAGTGACAATGTTGAGCATTTGAGCACGCTGTACAATTGCTCGCCGATGCAAACCACGTACATTTCACTCTTTTGTGCCATAACACAGCACCAATTCTAAGTTCAAGTCCGACAGCACAACGTGCCAGCTCCAAAAATACAAGAGAATACATAGAGAAACAAACAGTAAATAAAATTCAGATATACAGCCATTTTGTGCAAACACAAATCATATATGATAGCCATTACTGGTTTGTGATTACTATTAAGTAATAAGAGCACAAATCTAACGATTTTCACTATGGTACCTGTGCCGATGGTCTGATAAAAAAAAACTTGGTTGCTTATACATAAATCTCTTAAGATTCTTATACACAAACATTATGCTACTTGCAGCCACAGAAAAGCTGTGAGTATGAATACATATAAAATACAAGTTTAGCAAAGCATAATCAAATCCTACCGATCATATCCACCACGATATCTTCCACCGTAGCCGCCACCGCCATAACCTCCACCATAGCCGCCACCATAACCACCTCCCCAGCCCCGACCCCCGGGACGGCGTTCTCCCGGTGCTCTGGCATGGTCCACAATCACACTACGCATCACACACACAAACAAACAAAATAAATCTAACAATAAAAGGTGTTTACATCGAATACTATGCAAGTGTTATATAATAAGAACTTATATGGATTAATCCACTAATGACCTTTATTTACTGATATATTTGATTTTCTGACCCAACATTCTTTTCTATTATTTACTAAATCAAAGTTAGTGACAGACATTTGAACCCAACTAGCCATTTCACATTAGTACACTCCTCCTCCGAACCAAAACAAAAAATTTGAGCTAATGCTCACGAGATACGCGAAGCCTATAGCAGTTCCGGTTCAGTAGTTTAGCTGAAAATTGGAGTGTTCACGCTAAGTTAATACACAAATACAAAATTCTTTATCTGGATCGCATAATGATAGTAGTATGGTGCCACCTTGTGAATGATATAGACTTGTGTTGCAGCCGGAAATCGCCAAAAAATACATAAAACCCCCTATTTTGGCATTCAAGGTCATTGAATTCGGCGCCAATCGAGAGCCAGTGTATGACTTCCTATTAGTGATTAATAGTAACCTAGGCTCTATCTCACACAGTCACACTGTTGCTGAGATACAGCGACTTATTGGCCAAAAATCGCAAATTTTGCCCACACCCTTCTCATTTAGTGCCCTCGTTCAGGGTGAACCCCTTTGAATTTATGGAAAAGCTTTATGGTTCCTGAAACTAGTCTTCCAGGCAGCCAACGGTGAAGATTTGGTGATCCTAGCTTGCACCGTTTTTGACTGATCCACCCTTGTGACAGATGGACAGACAGACAGACAGACAGAATTGCAATGGCTAAGACGCACTGAAAGCAGTAGCTGCTTTTGCGCGTAAAAATCTTTGTCTGAGGAATGACTCACCACTGGCACTTATCTTGGTAACATGCACACTGCACAGATTGTAAACGCTTTCGCACTCACTGACAGTATGAGTCAGGATTAGCAACCTTTGGTCGCATTTCTAATTAACGTGACTATAAAGAGTTAAATAAAAAGGTAAAATACAGCTAAAACGCATAAATTTCAATCATAAAAAGTGCCAACAATAAGATGCAACACGAAACAACAAATATTCTGAGTTCAAGAATACTAAGAATGAATAAAAAATCAACTGTGTTGGTAAAAATTAGAAATATAAAAGTCGTTGAGCAAAACAACAAGAAATTTGAGCAAAGCTCACGAGATGCGCGAAAGCCTATAGCATTTCCAGTTCAGTAGTTATAGTTTCGAAAATCGCATATCATTTGGACTCGGCCCATCGGAACCATAGTACACTTCGGCCATAGGCGCGTGTGGCGTTGGCGACGGTGGCGCCTCCTTGTGAATGATAAAGACTTGCGCAGCCCGATATCGCGAAAAAAATCCGTAAAACCCGTATTTTGGCGTTCAAGGTCATCCAAGGTCATTGAATTCGGCGGCAATTGAAAGCCAGTGTACGACTTCATATTAGTGATTAATAGTAACCTAAGCCTTATCTTGCACCATTACCAAGATACAGCGAGTTATTGGCCGAAAATCGCAAATTTTGACCACCCCCCTCTCATTTAGCGACCTCATTCAGGGTGACCCCCTTCGAATTTATGGAAAAGCTTTACGGTTCCTGAAACTAGAGTCTTCTAGGCAGCCGATGGTGAAAATTTGGAGATCCTAGCTTGGACCGTTTTTGCCTGATCCACCCGTGTGACAGACGAACGGATGGACGGACAGAATTGCGATAGCTAAGACGCACTGAAAGCACAGCTGCTTTCGCGCGTAAAAAGTATAGCACAAGAGTCTGATAATATTTTAAAATGTATATATACCGGTCTCCACACAGCTCCTTGCCATTCATTTCATAAACAGCATCTTCTGCATCACGTTTATCCCCAAATTCCTACAAAACACTCCTTAGATTATCACAAATGCTTCCAGCAACATTATCGAATTTTCATGTAGTACTATACTTGTGAGTGATTACAACTTCCATAAGATACTGCCACTGCAATAATTATGGCAACAACAATCAGCTAGCTTATTCAACAATTACAAGTGTTGCCATTTATTAACTTACCATTCTGGTTAAGCATAAAGTTATTGTATTACTAATGGCAACTGTATGGCATATATGGCACAAAACATAGAAATACATGAATACATGCATATAAAGATACGAGGGGCATTCAAAAAGTTTTGCTAGTTAATATGTTAGACTGCAAAAATTCAATAACTATATACCAATAAAACGCACATTTCTCCGGAACTCATGCGAGCTTAAATGCAATATGACACCATTGTAACTTATAATGTCATAGGGCGTTTTATATCGGTCCCTCGAGCCAGGATTCTAACACAGATTTGAGTCACTCATTGTTTGAATAGCAGACACCACAAAGAAAATTTTTCACATTTAGAAAAATATAATAGTTACTTTAAGTCAAGTCTCTGCTGTATGTAGGGTGGTCTTATTGTAAAAAGCTAGAGTCGCGAATAGGTTGCTGAGTAATTTTAACTTTGAGATTGGGCTGCAGTGCCGGGCACTGCCAGATTTATGCAACATCTTCGAGGCTCGCTCCCAGGCCCCCACACATCAGAGTTCCCCAGGCTGTACATTGTAAAAATTGTTTAACCTTTCACAAAAACGACGGATATTACTAACTGTTAACTTTTGAATAAAATGTTACTGGCAGCGTCAAATCCTGATGGGACATTGTAATTGACATAAGCGTTCTTATTTATGGCCAGCACAGATTTCAGCTACTGTGTATTCCTATTGCAAATAAGAAATTCATGAACGTATTTGTCAGGGCTTCCACAAATTCACAAATCCTGAGGTCTCACATTTGTGAATCCGGCTGCAGACTGGATAATTGTCATGCGTATATTTGTGGTGCTTGCATTAGCACTAAAAATCGTATCAGTTTAACGCTTTATGATGTCATAAATTTCAATGACATCACATCTGCTTTAAGATCGTACGAGTATGGGAGAAACATAACTTTAACTGGTGTATAAATTTAAAAAGTTTGTTAGTCTAACATACGAGGGTCTATCGAGTTGTAAACTTTGTCTAATTTTCCACGTACGTATAATTTTTTCACAGCTGTAAAGCCGTAGAACAGTGAGGTGCAATAGTCCAAGCAACATGAAATGAATGTCTAAATCAGCATCTTAATGACATTAGATGACACTGATCAAACAAGTAGTCAAAGCTGCCATAGCTAGTACTGTGACACATGTTGACCATTTGTACAGCCATGATTAATAACCCAATGATGCCTGTGATATTCTGCACGCCAATGCATGTTTTTAGACAATACACTTTTGACAATACTGACAATGAAATGTGCCTGGCATCACATGCACGGCATTATACTTGCACAACATCACTCAAAATGCCCAAATGGACTGTCCTTTTATGCTTACATTATACTTACATTTACAACTACAAATTAAGACAACTGACAACTACTCACGACAAATCCATATCCTTCTTTCAGTGAGATCTCGCGTATCTTGCCGTAACCTTTGAAGAACCGTTCAACATCTGATTCACGGGCAATGTTCGGCAGTCTGCCAATGAACACCCGAGTTGACGTCATTGTTGTACTGTAACCACTTCAGCTACAAGCAAAACAAACAGACAGAGGAGATACAGTCGTCGCTAAAGTCAACATGATTTAACAATAAATACTTCAACAAAACACTCCTTTCGTCTTCTTCCTTTTCCGATAATGCACAAATTATTCTCTTTGGCCCATAGTCACCTCATAATCAGGATGACACTTGTAACGAAATCGCAGTAACTCAAGACCCAGTGGTACCAAGGTCGCTAATAATAGTGGTCTTGGACTTGAAATCCAACGGTCGAAAACTACCAGAGTTTTCGGTTGGGGTTTAGGGTTAGGTTTTCGGTACCGACAAAGTCTACTAAGGACTTTTTCGGCTGTTTTCGGCATGTAATGACACCCAAATCCAAGCCTGCAACTTTGTCCCAAAGCAAATTTCTTAAGCTAGGTCCATCAATTCCGCAAATCAGCCATGAGTGAAACTGAAATTTGGCCAACCCCTAAATTACACATAATCGCTTTGGTGCAGTGCGACATCAGGGGGGTGTGGGTATTATGCATCTGGTACGTCTAGTGTGTCTAGGTGTGTCTAGTGCAATTAAGGCCGGAATAATCGTTAAAGACACGATCAGGGATAGGGTTACGTTCAAGATCAGCGTCAGACTAAGGTTTGAGCTGGTGAGGGTTAGGGTCAGTTACGTTATTTTGCATAAAAATAAGAGACGCACCGGAGTTATGTCATTCACGTTTAGGGCAGGTATTGTTCGGTTTTGAGCAAAAGAAAAATGATATCAGTAGGGCTAAAGGTAGGGATAGGGTATATACTAATGTTAAGTGATTGATCTTGTAAGAGTTACATACGTTACTTGACGCAGATGCACTTACGCACTAGACGCACCAGACGCATTTTACCAATACCCACGTCAGGGGAGTATGGGTAATTTGCGGAAATGCGGAAAGTAATTTGCGGAACGAAATCTGCGGAATGAAAATGATTGGTTGACGGGCATGATCACGTGATCAGCCCGATTCCGCAAATTACTATACCTACCTTCCAAGCTTGACGTGGTGACAAT
>Ga0209367_1005673_pt1 | contig 17296 bp, 10 predicted proteins | sample WorMetLIZISLAND2_FD_187412 | JGI IMG/M metagenome (GOLD analysis project Ga0209367, IMG submission 187412) | Marine gutless worms symbiont microbial communities from Max Planck institute for Marine Microbiology, Germany - Olavius geniculatus... ... | reverse complement strand
CTATTGGAGGACAGGGGGGGGGGTTATACAGAGAACAATATAACCAGAAAAAGACAACACTTGGGACCAGATACAAGAACTTCACATAATCTTATGAAAATAAAAAGTCTATTCAAGCAGACATTTAAACTCTGCTTCACTTTGCGGCGTTCGCAATTCTGTGAGAACTTGCGTGACTACTAACTACTGACTTTCACGTTTACTCGCCAATTTTCTGTAGTTATTTCAGGCAGACTGGCTGGCCACAAAAAAGTGAACGCTCAGAAATAGTAGAAAATAGAAACACCATGAAGCCACTAAATGCCAGTTCAGTTGGACGGTGTCCCAAAAATACCGAGAAATGGTGATATAGGCTTAGGAAATAAAATTAAAGATAGGGTTAAGGTTAGGGTTCGTGTACTGTGAGTGTTATGACATTCCTGTTTTTGTCGGTACAGGTTTTGACAGGGAACACAGTTGGATCTATGGGAGTGCACTAAGCAAACAAAACTGAACTGAAATATGCCAGTGCAGTGCATTTTCACTTCATTTCCGTTAATTTTGCAAACTGTGCTAAGTGAGTTCAGTTCCGTTTAGTGTCACCACTACACTAAACCCAACAGATAGACTGAAAGCAATATACTAATAGCAGAATAAAACAGAAACAACATATCCACGACAATTCCATCACAAACAGTAGCGATTACATCACATTACAGTAAACATATGCATCTTGCATTGTTTTTTGTTACCAGTGGATTTTCTAGTGCATTGGAACGCTTGCCAAATGGCATTTCAAAATGCAAAATAAGTCAGATTTAACATTTTCAAAGAAGCTGGCTGTAAACATTTTTTGTTTGGTAATTTGGCACTTTTTGGAATTATTCTGCAATATGGCATTGAATTTTCTAATTTCTAATTTGACAGCATCAGTTTGGCATAATTCTGACAGTAACGAATGATTGTTATTATACACAGCATTATTGAAAATATGGCATTGTTTGCCAGCAAAATGCATCACATTTGTACTTTCAGCCAAACAGAGTTGGCAACCCAATACACTGGTGGAGTTCACCAGTGAATAAAACAACACAAGAGTACTGACTAATAAAGGTGAAACAGGGGGGAAGGATAAAATGGGGAATCAGGGTACACTTTCTCCCAATTTTTCCAGAGTAAGAATGCACTACTCCCCATTATTTCACTAAAATCAAGGAAAAAGGGTTTAAAACACTTTCGGCCAAGTTTGACTATGACTGTTTGCCATTATATTTTACAGCAATTACTTTTGGGAAGAAAATAATACAAATGTTCGGTAATTGTCAACAGTACTCAATGTACTTTTGTACATGCTAGAGTTTGAAAACAAAGTGCAAAACATGCAACAATTCATGCAAGATTTTGCCTTATGCCATGGAGTTCTAGGTACAACCCCACTTCCTTATTACCATTACACCTCAATCCAATCTGACTACATTCAATAGCACGATTACAGTAAGCAGAACACCAGAAGAGAAGTCTGGCAAAAAGATAAATAAGCACTAGCGGTACTACTAGCATATATACTATTTGTCCAGTGCATTTAGTCGACTTGCCAAAGCGTCACAGTTAGCTTGAATGGACGCCATGTTCTGTGCAAATGCTGACTGCGCCTGGAACGAATACAGCAAATTCACTTAGTATCACTGTAAAAAAATGGGGGAAAGAGCGGACTTGAAGTGTGTACATCTACAAACCTCTTCACAGAAACTTATCTCAAAGCTATGAGGTGTCACCTGCCATATGGGATCACACACTGTCACCTGTCACCCAACACAGGTAAACGAATCCCACCTTAACACCGACCAAGTAGGCTGGTACTCGATTTTCCAACGCCAGAGAGATGAGAGATCGATTTGGCCTTGATGGTTGGTTATATGCCGAGACAATTTACCTGTCCACAGAACAATCCATCGAATTACTCGTAGTTATCACTTTATAGCGAACTGACCCAACTGTGAGTCAAACCCATGCCATCAAACGACAGTAATTACTCAGTTGCAGTCATTTACCTTTATATGTTACCTTTATTTGCCACTGTTGGTACTAGAGATGGACTGATAAGGGGCACTGGCCAATTATCGGTTGGCGGAGTATACCACCTGACAATCAGCTGATTGCCAACAGTAGTACCAAGTTACGAAACACATCCACTGTTAAACTTGACATGATCAGCTGAGTAGCTGATTTGTATCTCTCATTTAATCCATCACTTCATTTGCTACTTTCTTTGCTAATGAAGAATTATTACAGTTCAACAATTACTGTTTCGTGTCCAACGTCTGAGTCGATTCAAAGATACAATGTAGTCTTCTTACCTGTTTGATGACGTCTGTATGAGACTTGAGGTGAGCAGAGACCTGTGCCTGAGCCGTCTCCAGGCCTGTTAATGTCTGACTGAATTGCAGTGCTGCATATACAGATGGGCAATAACAAATAAATTAATTAATAATTAATTATAATATATCTGAACTGAACTGTTCCACTGCACATACAGTCAATAACAAGAAATAATAACAAAACGACCCTACAGCTATCACTATTTTTGTTCTCTTGCGATGATAGCCAGCCAAAAAATAAATAGGCATGGCTAACCAGCCATAAATTCCTTTAGCCATAGCTGCCAAGTAATTAAACACTGCCCGTGCCATCCTTTACTTTTCCAATAGCTGTCTGCGAACGCCCACAGGAGTAGCATGCTACATATAAACTTGTGAAGTCATATAACATCAATATCACGTAACAGACCTCGAATGCGAACAACTCTTTTCAATTTTGTGACATCGGAAAGGCACATAAAGGAGGAACACCGATATTACGGGCTCAGCCCAGCTGCCCATTGAGTATGCATTAGAAGTTTACCAGCATCGCAGTTATCTAACAAACTACACAACTGCTGTGAGCTAAAAATACTAATACTGCATACAACCTTAGCCCATACCAGGCTGGCCAGTATTTGATTTACCTACCCAAGAGAAATAGAAGGCTGAGTTGACCTTGACAGTTGGTTATATACTGAGATGGTTTATCTGTCCACAAACAGTCATCCATCTGGATAGTAACACATGATAGCGACCCGACCAGGAGTCAAACCCAGGACCTCTGGATCATAAGTAACGTGCTTAACGTTATGTGACCAAAACACTCTGCACTTAAAATACAGGACGAATGGTAATACCTTGTTCATGAAGCTGCTGAAGTGAAGCAAGTCTCTCCGTGATGTGAGGCAGTGAGTCGGAAACAGGTTCCCACTTACGCACCAACTCATACAGCTCCGACACCTAGTGACAACCAGAACAACGATGACATCAACAACGACAGCAACAATGACGACAACTACACCGTGGTCCATAAAAAACGAGCCACTTTTATTTTTGGAATAGCTCCATGCAGCATTGGCCAATTTTAATAATTTTTTGCACACAACATCAGGAAAGAACTTGACACAGGTGACTTCAGTTTTGGCCACCTCACTTTAATACTGTAGGTACACTACCTTGTGAAATGCATAAGTTGTAGTTTGGCCATTTACAACAATGATTCCGTACTGGATAAAGCATGTGTCAGCTTAGAAATGATTAACTGAAAAGCTACAAACATGATTGACAACTATTGCATCTCAAAAAGTCACACGTATCACATCACATCCTCTTTACTACAGCTTGTGCTCAAAATGTCCTCCTGTAGCACGAATGCAAGTGGCAAACGTTGACACCACTCGCAAACAACAGGCTCAACAACCAGCATTTCACAAGAGAATGAAACGACAGTATTAATGTGAGGTGGCCAAAACTATAGTCATTTTTGTCAAGTTTCTTCCTGATATTGCACGCCGAAAATAATTAAAATCGGCCAATGCTGCATGGAGCTATTCAAAAAATAAAAGTGGCACATTTTGTTATGGACCACAGTGTAGTAAGTCTGAGACACGTTCCCACTCATGCACTAACTGATAATACAGCTCCAACATCTAATGACAACTTAAATGACAAGCAGCAAGTCAAAAGCATACAAGATCGGTCAAAAAAACCAGCCTTCTGAGTTTTGATAACTTAGCAATCGCAATAGAATACAAAAGCAGCACAGGCATTAAACACTACTAAAAGCCCCCTTTTTGTAATTGCAGTTTTAAAAAGTTTCCAAAAATTAGTGATGGAGAACAAGTTGACCAGTTTTGCAGCATCAGCTGTCCACTAAACCCCTACTGCCCAATACAAATACCAAAATTGCCTCCAAAACCCCTATGGAAGAAGATATGCGGGTTCAAAATTTTAACTTCCAGGTGCTTTCCAAAAACACAAAATCTGCAAAGGTGGGGTCTCCCAATTTAGAAAAATTTAAGAGCAAAGTTGAAAATTGGACCCCCATATCTCAAGTGTTTTATTGGGGAGGGGGGCAATTTCGATGTAAGACAACAGCGAGCTCAGAAAAGAGTTTCGAAAGTGACAACCAAAAACACAAAGTTAAAGACTACCTTGTTGAGTTTTCCTGACTGCTCGAGTGTATCTTTCTTCTCAGCAAGCTGAGTCAGTCGTTGCTGCACGACGGCCAGCTGAGACTCAACCTGATCAAGTTGAGCCGGGTCAAGCAGGGTGGTTCGAGAGGCCAGAGCAGACACCGCAGACTACAGACGACACAACAACTACCACATGTTACTGCTACATGTTACTACTACAGGGTGGGTGGGCACTTTACTTTTGTCCATATCTTCACCAATTATTGATCGATTTTCAAAATTCTTTCACTGGCACACTCTGCAGACAATTTGCAATAACGTGATTATTGCAGATCCCACCACACCGTAAATGCATCTCTACACTACCTTGTGAAATATCAATGAAATATGCATACATAACGATAATAACAAACGTTTTGGTAAAATTGAAAAAAACACTTCAGTCCAACATTACAGTGAATAGTCTGTATGCCACTAAACTGTGTGGGTCATACAGTTTAGTGTCATACATCACAATGTTGGTCTGAAGTGTTTTTTCATTTACCTAAATTTTTGTTAGTATTGTTAATTTTTGCGTACATTTATATTTCATAAGGTAATGTAAAAACATTTACAATGTGGTGGAATATATAATAATCACAGTATTGCAAATTGTTTGCAGAGTGTGCCAGTGAAAGAATTTTGAAAATTGGTCAATAATCCACGAAGATATTGACAAAAGTAAAGTGCCACATTTTTTATGGTTCACAGTGTACATGCAACAACTACATGCAAACTGTGACTTAACCTGATCCAGCTGAGCCAGGTCAAGCAGAGTATTTACGAGATGCCAGAGAAAACACCAGCAGAATACAGACAATAACTACTACAACTACACGTTACTACTACATGCTACTATTACACACGACTTCATGCATGTGGACACAGACAACAGCAGAGTTGAGTTTTAAAAAAATTAAGACAGCAGGCAAAAAATTGCAAATTTCAAACATACAAAGCTCTCTGCAAATATCCGACAGAAAGGATTATAGGTGCTCAAAAATATAATTTTTTCCATAAATTCCTACAGATTTTCTGCCTGAATTTTGTGTTTCTGGAACAAAAAAATTTCTGACAGAATAGAATTTTCTGGCAGCCTAAAATTCATGTGTGGGTGGCAACTGCTCTCATGATGCTGCTAAAAAACACACTGAATCAATCAATAATTGGCGAAGATATGGACAAAAGTACAGTGCCATGTTCTTTGGCCCACCCTATAGCAATAGAAAAAAATTATTGCAATACATACCAGTAAAGACTTGCTTGCTAAATCGGCATTCAGCGCAGTCTACAAAAAATGAGCACATTTACTCAAAATGAAGCACAAATGTTCAAAATTATTTTCTGGATATTTCAGTTCTCATTGTAGCCCTTATTGTTAGCCGTGTCCATTGTCCAGCATAAACCCGTTGATATCATGCATCAATCACGCAGTCACTTAATTTGCCAAAGATAGTACAAATAACAGTATGATGAAGCAGTAATATGGTGAAAACAACCAGGCACAGCTGTTCTTATGGTTGCACTGAATAAAATGTAATTAATTACATACAATAACATTAAACACAAGACAGTTAAAAAGAACATAATAATAAAAACATAAAAGCAGCAAAAGCACTTCAAAAACTCAAAAACATCAACATCGGATTGGATCGGTGTTTATCGATCTAACGATGCTCGTGACATCTGGATGTGTGTGCTAGCTTGATTGGTCACGACGTTGACGTCGGCTGATGCCGGTAATGTCGTACCGCAACACCCGCCATGCACTGTGCTTAGCTGTCAGGCCGGCGGCCACCATCAGGGCGTCACGGTAAAGGTGTCTGGGGAGATGAGTCGTCATGTTGGCATTGTTTCCTTGGTGCATTGGGTGGGCAATGCCAACCAACCGGATGCTCTGCCCATAAGAGCTGTTTCAGCAGGTGGGAAGCGGGAAGCATCCATTCAGCACACATTCAACTTCATGGCAGCTGGACCGCGGCTATGGAACAGCCTGCCGATTGAGATCCAATGGAAAGACATTACTTTTGAATGTTATAGGCAGCTACCTAAGGCGTATCTGTTCGTTTAGGCTGCAGCGCATTGTGACTTTTTTGCTTAAGTGCGCCAGATATAAGTACTCGTACTCACTTACTCACTCACTCACATTTCCAAACCATCAAAGACGATTCCACTAAAACCGTTTCCCAACAGTGGGTTGTACCATGCAACGATGGCATATCGTTTCATTCCATAGCTGGTAGCGTCGGTTTACCCCAAGTATTCGGCGGAGACAGCTCATCTGGAAAACCTCTAGTTTCATCAAGTCGGTTGCCAAAATCCAGCACTCAGAAGCGTACAACAAAGTGGTGATGAAAATCAACATGCCAAATAGCAGAGTTAAAAGTGAACTACAATTGACAGAAAAACAAAACTTGCGAAGTGCAGGCAACAACAACAAAATAATGTTAAATGCAAAGCACTGTGCAGCTTACAATCTTTTCCGGACTGTGACCAAGAAGGGCCTCCAGTCTTTCCAATCTTTGCTCCAGCTCTGCCAGCTACAAACAATTAACATCCAGTTTTAATATATATTTGCTGAAGCTGGAAAACTTAATGATTAATCACACTATTAATCGCCAAAAAATTATTGAAAATTTACAAAATTTTAATTGACAAAATTTTAATTAAAGTCAAATCAATAAAACATGATAAGGTTAACACAATGACATCATGACAATCATACGAAATCATCTCAATCGTCAACATTTTGGTCGATCTGTAAGACTCGGTTAGAAAACACACAATAACTGTGTCTCAGTGCATATGTGAAAGCTCACAGCTCAATAACTTAAAAATTGCCATATGAAAAAATCCATTTTCCTTGGTATGACCACTGTCAACTTTTAATCGAAATCAATGCTCTAAAAGTATCACAGACCCGTGCAGTACTGCTGAATTTGACCTCCTCTGGTCGATATCGTAGCTGATAGAGCATGTGTTCACTGCTGTCTGTCTGTGTGGCGGTCGGTTTGTCTAGCTTTGTTGCAGTCGATTTCAGAGCATCTACTTCCATCAACAACCTCCTGTCATATGCCCAACACACAACTCTAGCACTCACATTGCATCGAGAGGTTAGCAGTGTAGTCTAGTAGTAACATATTGCCCTCGATCAATGGAGTTAATCTACCAGTGCTGCTGATCTTAGAAGAGAAAAATTCCTAATGAGGGATCTGAGACAGAAGTTCCCCATAGAGGACCAAAGGCAAATTTTGGTAACTTTGAGTACTCACGCAACAATGCTGGGTAAGCTCACAAGTAGCAAAAAAATAAACATCATGACTGTAACCAAGGTCTATTAATAGAACTAGCAAAGTACCCACCCTACGGAGGGTTACTTTGCTAGTGAAATGAATGCACGCAAGAGTTTGGAAGGGGTTGTACGCAGTACGTAGTACGCGGTCGTAATAACGTGCAGAGGGCGCCACTGATCCAATTGCCAGCGTGAGCCAGTGCACCGGCACACGCCGCAGAGACTATGAAATTCATGGCCGGCCTTAGGTTGGGACCTTTAAGTAGCCATCACTCACCAGATGTCGCCACAAAGTTGAGCACTATACTGACGAACTTGACAGAGTCAGCGAAGAAAGAAAAACCGGCAACTCAACGCCCGCCCCTCAAGCTGCCTGGAGGGGGGGGGCAAGTGGGGGGCACGTACCAAGGCCCAAGGACTCAAATGCCACGGTCGGGGTTCGCGACCATGCAACAGGGAAAGCGCTGGAGGGGGTTGACAGACAGACAGACAAACAGATTTTCCGCCCATTATAGTAAGACTTCACCACAATTATCATTCAGTAAAAATCTCAGCCTTCTACTGTAAGTGTGATCGTAAAATGAGTGTCAGCAGATGAGATAAGCAGTATGCTTTGCTCCATCATTTTAAAGGTCCTGCAAATGCAGCAACCCTGTGACATTCGACAGCATCGTTCATCGCTGACAGCAAACTTCATTACACAAATGTTTATGAATATGGATAGATTGACTTTATTAGTTTGACCCAGTCGAGGAGTCAAACTAAAACAGAAACTCGTGACATGATACTAATAACTAGACATTTGGGGCAAAGCCCAACATGAGTCCGCCCGGCGCCCTAAGACTGATTGGGGGAAATTAGAGGGGGGGTAAAATTTTCCCGGCATCAAAGTCACGTGGCCCGAACTCAGATGCATTGGCATACGCTGAACGTGCATTGTCGACTTAGGGTAGGTCAACATGAGCGCCCATAACTTTGTTCGTAGTGGACGGAATTTCACACAAATTTTTTTGTTCAACGCCGAAAAAATCGTTCTTGTCAACACCGTTTAGATTCTGTTGCTATCTTCCTCATTTCCAGAGATATTCGCGGTCAAACTCGAAAGTTATCGTAAAACGTACTAAATTTTGGACATTTTTGCCCTCCCAAATTTTAAGGGGGCGGTGCCCCCAAAATTTGTACCTGCATTAACACCCCAACCTAGAGCTGCATCAAGTGCCCAAGTTTCGTCGGGCTACACCCCCAACTCCTAAGTTATAAGCGCTTCTTTATTGCATTTTAAGCCAATTTTTGACCCCCCCTTTGAAAAAAGTTGTAAGAGGGGCTCCCGTCCCCAGTTGGGGGTGCGCTAGTAAGACTTGGTCATCCTCTAGCGCGTGTAAAAATTTGAGGATGCAGCACCTCCTAGGGGCCGAAATATGGTCTTCCGAAAAATGCACTTTGGGTGGTTACGATTCAACATCTAAATCTCCAAGGTCACTGGACCAAACTTCACCATACTTGTTTCGCCTAATGCAGGACGAATCGCCATAGACGGAATGGCTATCCGATTTTGAATATCTTCATCCATTTCGGAGATATTCGCCGCCGAACTATAAAGTCATCTGAAATCAGGCTAAATTTTGCATGTTTTTGGCCCCTGAAATTTCTTTGGGGTGTGCCCCCCGAAATTTTGGACCGGCATTATAAAATAGGGCCTAGTACTGACCATCGTGCAAAATTTCACGCCGGTCGGCCCACGCAACTCGAAGATCTCGCGAGGGGAAAAAAATAAACATCACGGGTAAAACTTAAGTCCGCTCCGCAAGCTATTGCTTTTGGGCGGACTAATGAATAATGATGGTCCTATGATATTACTTGTGTATGTTGGCATGTGGGTCGGTTAGGTTGACAGTGGCTCCATGCATCTGTTGTTCAAGGTTCAAATCAATCATCTGCTGCTGAAGATACTCCACCTGCTTGCCGTGTGCAACCACCGATTGGGTTGACGATGTTGCTGCTTCGTCCGCCGACATCAGCTCCTGCGTGTGACGAATTAATAATATCGAATTATATCGATAATGCAAATTAATAACACACAATTTACAGACATTAAGCCAGAAAAAAGTGTGATGGCAAATTAGCTGCCTCATCAGCCATCATCATCTCCTGTGTGACCGATTAATGACACCTAATTATACAAAAAAAAATTTCAAGTGCAATTATTGTGGCACACCAGCACTTGATCGGCCAATTAGACAGCACACCGCCAGTTCTTTCATGGACTAGTTACAAAATTACACGGGACTGAAACCTGAAGACACAAACCGGAGATGGACACCAGATCTGAATGGAAAAAGATAATTCACAGCATGGCTTACCCTCAAAACGAGGATAGCTAATGGCAAGGCCAAGCAAGACACTATACAGGTGTTTCTACCATGTACCATCAGAAGTAAAACTCCCGTTCCTAATTCCTATTACAGCATTTGTGGTTTAATTTGAGCCATTCAGTTCCAAAATGGATGCAGAACTTTTACACAAATCAAGAGATGTCATTAAGATAAAAAACCAACCTTCGCATGACTAACATCATCAGCTAATTCTCGAAGCTCATGTTGCAGTCGCTGATATCTCTGTTCTACGGATTCCTTCACAGCACTGCGATCACCAACCTGACATCACACACTGTTTGTAACAGTAAAAGCAATAGCAATAGTGAAGGACAATGTTTACGATGCTGACACAGTGGCACAACCACTGCAAAAACTCACCAGTGACACACAATTGTGACACGCACAATCCGCTACGGTCCTCGCAGCTTCGACGTCGCAGGACCGACCACGTAGAACTCGCTGCCAACATCTCTTTTCAACTGTCATCTGCCATCCGCTTTCTGACGTGAACTAAAAACTAAACTGTTTGCTGCAGCATATTTTTATTAGCACATTCGTTACTGTTTCTGCTGTAAGAGTGGGTGAACACTAACTTTATCGACTCATCATCATCATCATCAGGTTCATCTGATAAACATAGCATAAGTGCCAGCAGGATGCAGCCTGAACCTCAGATCTGCCTAAACTGGTAGCTACAGTACTACATTTACCATTGCTATGATTGCTACTCAGCCATCTCGCAGAGAGCAAAAAAGTGAGTCAGTCTGATGGCTGATTACTTACTAAGATGGTTCAACAGCCTGCAGACAGACAGTCAATCATCCAAGTAATAACGCAGCCAGCATAGAGTAGCCAAACTCAAATGTTGTTCCAAGACAACATGTCACCACAATGCTATGCCACCAACCAGACATTATTCCATTAACTAACAACAAAGGTGATGGCAAATACTGCAGCAAAATGTGTTAATGCCCTATGAATGCAATCAACATCTGCTATGCATCATTATTACCGCAAGTGTGTGAATCTACTGTTTTTAAACCAACCTACTTTCAAACTCTATTTTTACAGTGCTCAAAAACATGTAGACTAGACAAAACAACACAGCGATATAGCAGAAACATAACATATAACATGTATGAGCATACCAGTTCGTATTCACTTTGGGGAACATAATATCCTGTCTGACGAGGTCGACCGATACGATCAGAGAAATCTGCAGAATCCACCACAACTGTAGTTACGAATAGTACAAATTTTAGCATTACCCCAGTACACCATACTGTGATTTCAAGAAATGAAGCTCTGTACTCTATATGTTCAACACAGGAAAAAATATTTTCACAAACAAAAAATGGAACCATATACTGTAACAAACAAAAAGCTGCCACAATATGTACATTTCAAAAACCAAACAAAATACATATTTCAGAAGCCATGTACAAAATGACACCTGACTGTCCAATTTCGACGGTTTTGTCTTTGAAATGCTGGAAAGCAGTTTCAGCGCTGACATCCAATCTTTCCACACTTTCACTGGATAGTTCCGCCTGAATTCATACACATAATCATTGTTAGAAAAACTTGGAGCCAACCATCAGCCATAGAATTTGCCCATTTTGTGAAATTTTACCTGCTTCCACTAAATTATGCATAATTTTGGTAGCAGCTGGTGATAACTTTTATTTCCCAATTAAAATCAAGTTTATTGGAATTTCTGACACAATTAGCAGTTTTCTGAAATCAACTAACTAGTAACTTCTTCAGCAAGCAACATGATAACTACTTAACTATCAAGACACTACAAAGCATTGTGACATTTTTCACAAATTGTCTGTTTTAGACACTTAGATAAAAACAAACTACATGTCTGCACTCAATGTAAGATATACTAACATAATCTCTGGTGTCCCGACAAAACTCACAATGACAAAACAAGGCACATCAGAACCAGGACCCCAGACCAGTTGACAGTACCAGGGTTATTATATTTTAGGGTTAGAGTGCAAATGCAATTTTTTTGAGCAATAAATGTCCTAATTGTCCCAGTTTTGACATTCCCAGTTTTGACATGTAACACATAATTTGCACATCTCTGTACAAAATGATATCAATCAAAATATTCATACTTTACCAATAAAAAAATTCACAAATATTAAGTACCCATACCAATACCTGTGTATCCAAATTCTGATCATCTTCAGGCAGATCACTGGTTTCATACACATCAGGTTGACTGCGATCCTGCATACAAAGAAAAACTTAACATCAAACAGACTACACGGTGACAGGCTATATTTCAATATCTCTCCCACAAATCCCAGCTAAGTGCAGCACATGACAGATCTCCGGGACCTACTGTGGATATAAAACAAGCTATTGCTATCATCCTAACTCTCACGTCGTCTACATGCCTCATGCTCTTATAAACAACAACACTTTTAAAGCAGATTATAAAATATTTAACGTATTATTTATGGTCAGTGCTAGGGGTAGATTGGCGATCTCGCATTAGTGAGCAGAAAATTACTAGTGGTAGATCGCCACTTCATCTAATTACATTTATCACATTATTAATGTAAGAATGCAGCCATATTTCTTCACTGCATTACCAGGACTGTGGTTGGGACTGAAATATCAGTCACTTTGTTATCAATTGCCAAATTTATTCAAAAACTGTATATTTTTAAGTCTGTGTTACAAAGAAACAGATATGGCTTGAGATGGACTTTGATATAATACTGAGTAAGCCTGATTTAAATACGTGACAGTGTCGTGGCATGGTCCTATGACTACCAGGAACATAAGTTCTACCATGTACCTAATAATGTGCCTACCCGATCTACCTTTAGCAATTTTCCAGTGCTAACAGCAAGATCGCCGATCTACCGCTAGAATTATTGATTATTTATACAACAATGATGTAATCATGGAAACAAGAACTAGTAAGGCTGCAGAACGATAAAACGCCGCGTACTATTCCGGGAAGATTGACGTATTTCTGTTCCGACATGTTCGCTTAAAAGCGTATAACGTATCAAGAGTTACGTCAGTCTCCAAGTATGCTAAACAGCGCAAAAATAATGCAAAATAATTATATGTTTACAAAATCATCTGCCACATCAACATCCGGTCCCGGTAACCTCGAACTTGACCGTCGTGAGTAAATAAGTAAGTTGTTTCTCCGTCCTACTCGTCCGTCTGTCCGTCAGTCCGTTCGTCTGTCAAGTTGATGTATCGCAACAATAAGTTTCGGGTATTTAAAAAGTGATTACACAAATACTTAGGTTTTTTTCTGCGGAATAGCCAAAAATTTTAAACTGGTGGATACAGGTGGTCTGAGAAAGTCATCCCCAATTCCCCCACTCCTTCGGTGAGGAACTGGGGCAGAGCAGCTAACGGGGTCCCCGAGAGCCCGGCCAACATTGGTACTAACTACTTCTTAAAACATAACTGAATTTCGATAAAAATTAAAGTAGTGTGGTTGGTTTCTGCTTTTTTATTACCCGTCCGTTACTTCGTTTGTCCGTGTGACGTTGATGTATTGTAGGCCTACGCGTATAAGTTGGGATACTTCAAATTTGTGGGCCGACCGATAAGCTGTAATCAAGCTTAAAGGTCTGGCATTTTGCTACAAAATGTTTGTTTCTCTGTCGTCTGTTACGCATGTATTGTGGCCAAACAGTAGGTCTTGCCAAAAACGTTTCACAGCCACTTGCCATGTTGATAAACTAAGTAAGACATGCACAATTTGGGCGATGCAGTGCAAAGAAAATATTTTTAAATTTTGCTTAAATTTGGGGGGTAGGAAAAATGTGTGTCTTTCAACCGAAAACTGATCGTATCTCAGAAACGGTAAGAGATAGGGCTAGGTTGTTATTGAGCACTAATAACTAGTCAAAGATCGCATAACCCATTTCACATGGCACAAAAATCATTGACTTTGGACGATCTTGAAGGCTCATTACGCATTCTGCTGTGCTAATCGTACGGTATTGTGACATAGCTGGGTCACATTTGCTGGCCTTTCGACACCCGCGTAGGTACGTCAGCCCTCGATCTCTAGCAACAGCTGGGCCTTTTATGACATGAGCGTTGGGCTCTTCGCTGGCATAACTTACGCCATCTAGCGCAAATGGACCGATTCAAATTTGGTGTAGGCTAGAGGTAGGTACGTAGACCTACTCGATCATAAGAAGCGTACATCGATCGCCACCAGTCATAATTACTGAGACGACGATAACGACGGACTACCGCCGAAAATGACAAATGTGGCGCTTAAAACGGCTACACTTAAGCTTAGAGCTTATGCATGATTGTGTGTCATAGGCCTACTGTAATTTTCTAAATTTTCGGCTGTCGACCACTGTCGCATTTATTTGGGAAAACGTACAGTTGGCAAATGGAGTAAAGATTTTTGCTCCAACAAAAATTACGTTACACACGTCTGCAGTTGTGGGACGAAGTCTGATAAATGGTTTAGATCCGCCATAGACAAAGATCGAATTTATCTCAATTCCTAACCGTATCATTAAGTCTAACTCTACCTTTAACTCTATGTCGGTATAGGCAGTGCTGAAGTAGCAACTGTCCCGGTAAAATGTGTGTCAGTATGTCTAGGTTGACAGGTGACAGGTAGGTAGAAAGATGGCAAGCAATACGACGGTTCGGATGAAGTGCACCGCATGGAAGAAGGTCCGCGGAACACACGCAAGGTAGAGCAGTAACTGGAGTGTTTATATTTGTCGACAATTGCTGCCGGTGGGCTTCCATGCTCACTCCATCGGTGTCTATCCATGGCCACTGTGCTGGCTGCTAGATCTATTACTGCAGGAGCCCATCTTCGATCAACTCGCTCAGAGGAACACCTGACGCACGCCCACTTACCTCTCGGCTCCACCGGACACTGTAGAGTTGGCGAGAAACAAGCGCCGGTGTCACATTAAAACGTCTCCCTGCATGGAAAAATCCGCCTAGAAAAATGACAATCAAGGTACATTTGGTTGCATATACGCAGTTAAAATCTCTCCGAGTCAACGTGTCAATTTCGCCAAGCGGGTGATATATACTAAACTGCGCAGAGAATTAATACAGGTGGGCTTAAACTTTTCACCACAGCTGCACGTCGCAAGTGATCGACGTTGTTATGAATAGAGAATATTTTAATGTCGGGAGAGAATTATTAATGGGTAGGGGTAAGTAAGTAAAACGCGTGACCAACGCCAAAAAGCCCCAATGCGCTGTACTCTGAAAAGACAAGCGTCGGTATGGCACTAAAGGCACGCGGATTTTTCATACAGATAGAGGTAGAATTATTTCGCCCGGAGACTTTTGACTCTAAAACAGCTGGGTTTGACTGCTATCCGCCGCAAATTTTGCCGGACAATAATCGCTGAGGGAGGAGACTTTTCCGGGAGCGAGCGATCCTATAATGGGACATCGTCGGCGAGCAGCAGGTCCGGCTATCAATCACACCGTCCGGCCAAGGCTTCCTAGCTTCCACGCTGTGCTGCGTTGCGCAAGAAAAGCGAGACGCGGTCGACAGCCATATCTGCCCACCGGCTCGTCTGATTGTGAGTTCGAGGCGGCGATGCAAGGTAGGCCTAGTAGCAATCGTCGGCTCATACAATAGCCCGCAGTGAGTGAGCGGTGGGCGTTTTACGTTCGGCTGCAGCGGCAAATTCAGCGATACTGTTGTTGCTGCTGCTGCTGCTGGAAGGAAGGCGGCGACGCTGTACACAACACGGCATTCAGTCGGATCCTCCGGCCATTGTACTCGGCTTTGCTCTGTGGCAGATGACCGAGGTCAGTGTACCAACTTTTTTGATCATACGTGAAATGGGCCAACCTAGCTAGAATTATTGTGCTACGTCAGATCAGATAACTGTTAGCACAGGGAGCAGTTTAGTGAGTTATTAACTACTACCAAAGAACGAAGGGTCGCCATGTTTTTGAAACGTGTATAAAATTTACGAAAAATGCGGCGATAATGCTCCTTGTACATTTAGGGCAAAAGGGGGGATATGAACACCTTAAACCAGTTAATGATTTTTGCTGTGATATATAACCGTATAGCAAGGCAATGGGTCCTGAATGATAGGTTTATGAAAAGTTTATCACTGACGACTGGAAAAGTAAAAAATGTGTTAAAATCTGAAAAAATAAGTGTTTGAAAAAAGCATTAAAATGTTCATATTCCCGGCATGGAGGGTTATATGAACACACGTGTGGGTAATATGAACAGGGTGCGTTCATACTACTCTGAAGCTGTTAAAATAGAACTGTTCATATTACCCTAAGCATAAATCACGAGCATGTAATAAGCTACAAAATTTAATTTACAAAAGAAGCCTAAATTTATAAATGTGTTAGTATTGCAAAAAACAGTTACATGTAAAGGACCTGTTCATATTATCCGCAACTGTTAATACTGCTGTTCATATTACCCCACTACCGTACTTTCAATGTCATGTTCATATTCCCGACGCTAGTACTTAACAAATTTGCTGCTACGCTGATAACGCAGCACTGATTGTCGCCATTTTTGCTGTATAGCGTAACTAGAAAGATTAGTAGGCTGAATCAATCAAGATAGAGTGCCATTCGTGACGCCGTGTAAAATTAACAACGTCAATTGCAAACGTAGAATTGATAAGAAAGTTCACAAAAAGACCACAGAAAGTTGACCATGATATAAAAAACTGTCTGCAAAATTTTTATTTTTTTTATGTGCGCAGCACATCAAACACGACGTCAACAGTGCGCCACAAGCATAAATACGATATACACAGAAAGGCTAAATAAATATCATAAATAGAAAAACCAAGTTCATATTACGCGCATGTTCATATTCCCCCCTTTTACCCTAGTTGCAATTTTTATTTATAATTTAGGTTACTGTAGTACAGGACTTGCCATAACAGACAGACTTTGTATGCTGGCCGGCCGTTCGTCACGCATGAGTGCACACCGGTCTCAGCCACCTTCGTCGTGTCGCCGTCGCTCAGTCTTCTCGTCAGCGACCAACGTCTGCATCTAACCGGTGTGCGTATCTACAGACCACGGCATCGTCAATCGCCGGCCGCCGTAACCGTCGCGCTACTGCTGCTGCTAGGT
>Ga0209367_1005672_pt1 | contig 17297 bp, 19 predicted proteins | sample WorMetLIZISLAND2_FD_187412 | JGI IMG/M metagenome (GOLD analysis project Ga0209367, IMG submission 187412) | Marine gutless worms symbiont microbial communities from Max Planck institute for Marine Microbiology, Germany - Olavius geniculatus... ... | reverse complement strand
GTATACAACAGGACATGTCCAAATATTTTCTCCCCCTCCTATCCTCAGAACTGACGCCCCTGGGCATGGCCAAAGTGGTGACAAAAGCAGTGGGTTCTTACAGCTGTGGTTGTCGAATCACAAGGCTGCCTCTTCAGTCTGTTCTCGATGTCCATAATCCGGAGCTCGACCCTGTCTGAGTCCTTCTGCCAGCGCTGGTACTCCGAAGTCATTGCTGTGTATTTACGTTTCTTCTCCTCGCACGACAACTTGGCGATCTGCCACCTCACCTGGGACGTAAAAATACAACACACACAATGATATAAGAGCGAGCGAGTACAGTTTAATGTCGCATTCGACATACCGAGGCATGTACAAAGCGACAGAATTGAAATGAAATGCCAGTTCATTTGCATTGCGGAGATGACGCAAAGCATTCAGTCCTGTTCGTACATGCCTTTATACCTCATTTCAGAATCAAGTGCACCAGCTATGACTGTGACATAGTCGTGGTCGTCATTGCTCCAGCCTAGTTATTTTCACAGATAAGTTTGGAACCCTCCTTTCATTGAGAAAAAAGACAGAAAGAAGAAGCAGCGCTGAATCCGCCATTGAGGCAGTGTGATTTATCTCAGTTTACAGCCAAAATAACAACAATGAAATTTTATGCTACAAAAAAACGAAAAGTTAGAGAGATAAAAGTTGAGATGCAGATGATAACTACAGTACTGTAATTACCTGCAGTTCTTCTAGCTCTGGTGATGACGCCTCATTTTCCATCTCCATTAGACGCTCGATGGCAACCTGCAGAGCATCTTCCTCACTCTCCAACTCCTGTTATTATGACAAATGTACAAATATAACACCATTGAAAAACACACATCAAAAATAAAATATACAAAATTTAATAATAATGTACTGTGAAACTGTCTTACAACTAAACTTCGTACCAATCACTTGTTCAACTGTAGATAATAATGACTTGAAAACTTTGCAATCAGTACAAATGTCTGAAACTAAAAGCCACCAGAGGTCTCAAACCTCTGTCAAGAACGGTGCTGCCACCTGGCAAACACAACAAAATCGCCAAATAAAGTAAAGAATCCTGGATTGATCAATCAGTCAATCAATCATATAATCAAAATACACGATCCATATCCACAAAAGAACTAGAATTGCCACCAAAATCTAATAATTCCCTATACCACTCAAAGACAGAGCGTAAACTAAGACTCAGTTGCATTCAAAAGGTGGCTGCACTAATCTTGGCAGAGGTTTCTGCTGTCCCAGGCCTTAGATTAAACATGTAACTAAAGCCTACATCAAAGCCAACGCAACATCTAATATGTAACAAAAAACAAAAACTAGAAAAACTGCATGTTTTCAGGGCTGTTTTTTGCCAGCACGGGGCCCTTAGCACTAATTTACCCACGGGGCCCTTAATACCACATTACCTAATACCCCTAATAACTGTGACCACACTAAACCACAAACTGTAGGATAGGCCTCTGTCTGCAAAGTAGGCCTGTATCTTCATCATCATCATTTATTTGGTAGAAAGCAGAAGACACGCAATAGTAGTTGAACAGACACACAGGAAACACAAGGCTAGTTAGCTAGCACTTACAGTGACCCTTAATAAAACAAAACATCTTGTGTGTTTAGATCTTCAATTTCGCGAGTGGAGCAAGCGAAAAAAAATTGGATCCTAGATTTTAGCTGCTCCCCCCCAAGATCTTGATTTTTAAATTGAGTTCAAGTTGTGACAATAATTCATCCCTAATTGGCGATGAAAATTGTTTAGACTGATCATCAATCCATCGTCCGTTGCGGCGATCACCTGCCATAGCGCGGGGCCTCTTTGGGGGCGCGGGGCCCTTGGCACAGTGCCAAGGTGCCACCCCCCTAAAGATGAGCCTGCATGTTTTACTGCAGAAGTAGGCAGCATTGTTTTGAAGATCTTGACCAACCACAAATGGCAAATTGAATAACAACAAAAATACAAAAAATGTCAAATACGCATGCAACGTGCAAGTGTGAAATCCAAATCAACTGTAACTTACAAGGGGCATTCAATAAGTTATGACAATCAATGTATAATATTAAACTAAATCATTTTTTTCACAATCTATATATCAGCAAAATTTACATTCTGCATGAACATATACAAATTTTTTTTGTGAACATGACATTGTGTTTGTACAAAATGATATGTGCATTTACCAACATATAGACTGTGAAATTTTTTTAGTCTGATACATCGATTCTCATCACTTATTGAAAGCCCCTCGTAAATATATACCTCAACTGTACAGCAGCAAAGTCTTAGGTTTAGTTCTACTGCATTTCAAGCACCATCTAGCGGCTAGTTAAAAACCAGTACCATCAGTTTCTGTTGCAATTCCTCGTCGTCACCGGCGACGTCATCAGGACTGTCGAGGTTGCTCTGGAACGTTTCAATGGAAGTGATGAAGGTCGTCGTCAAGGACACGTCAAGGTCACGTTCCTGCTCTCCTACCAGCAGCTGTGTCAACGCAGCCTCAGCCCTCGTCGCTGCCTTTGTATCCACTACACCAGGAGTAGTGGGAGTGACTTCTTTCACCACGGGCTGCTGCCTGATTAGCTGCACAACATCACACAGAGCAGCGTTTAATCCAGATTTAGGCCTAGTTGGGGAAGATAAACGGGTACGGAGTCAACACAGTGGCGTCAGTGCAGACTTAACGGGAAGAGTAGATGAAAAAAAAGCAAAATTTCATCTAGAGGAAAATTGACATGAACACAACTGGTGTGGCTTGATAGCCTAGTGGTCAGCACGTTGGACCCGATGATAGCGAGATCGGGGGTTCGTCTCCAAGCTAATCCACTATTAGGTAACAACCCTGGGCAAGTTGTTCACACACCACAGCGCGTTGATGCGATACTCCAGTTAGGGGGCCCTGCCGACTAAGTAACGAAATCGAAATCAAAATCAAACTCCCTCATGCTTTGCCCCAGAATTTTGTTTATGAGTGCAGGTGATCGTCAACGTTTAAACCCCACACATCCCTCCACTGCTGAATCTATGCCACTGGCATCACAAACGCAACAACTAAAAGCGCTCAGAGTGCTAAAGTTCATCTGCACAGATTGGTGTTGCCAGCTGGAAAACACAATGAATCATCTAGTAAATGTTTCCTAGATATTGCCACGTCCATCCAAAAATCTCATCTGTGGATCCAGATCCAGGTCCAGATTCTGGAACAGTGGATCCAGATCCTAAAAAAGACTGCCAACAGTATACGAGTGGTCAGTTCTTTGGCCACTCTCCAATCTCCACCTGTAGATAAAATTTCATCAAATTCTGTTGATAACTTCCTGAGATAACTTGGCAAAGTGTCATTTGATGCCCTATCTTGTAATGCTAAAAATGCAATCCAAAAAACAATAAAAATTCACACTGCATCAAAATCTAATAATAAGTTCCTCTTAAGGCCATAATGAAAAACTTCATTTGACTGACATCCATTCATAACTTTCTGAGTCACCAAGATAACAGACAGACAGATAAATAGGCACATCTTAATGACAGCGTAATAATGTAATGCAATCTATGGACTGATGATGTCCTAAAAAACTAAATTAAAACACAGCAAACTGCATCTATGCTACCACCGTTTTCACAGATGCTGTAATAAGCAGCAGAACGCCAATTGTAGTTCTGTGACTCCACAAAAATATCAGATGTGTTCCAAGACTGTAAAAACCTGCTGAAATTCCTCATCGCTATGGGGCATCTACATCCACTCTCCAGATGTCAAATGTCAAAAGTAGAAAAGTAGAAACCTCTAATGCACTGGACACACTACACTGTGTCCCAAAAAAACATCCCCAACATTTTCGACTGTAACTTGAAAACCAATTACCACATTTTGATAATTTTTTGTACGAACATTCCTGACACAACTTGCCATCAAACGACCTTTCAGTTTCCCACCTCACTGAATGTGTGCTTCTGCACTACCTAGGGAAAGCAGATCAAGCAAAATATGTGTCAAAGTAAGCAGAAAACCTGAAAAAACATCTCTGACATTATCGATCATAACTTAAAGGAAGATCAGCAGATTTTAATAATTTTTGACACAAATATTTCTGTCATAACTGGCTATTAAATAAGTGTTTTTGTTCCCACCTCACGCAACGTCTGCTTTTGCACTACCTGGGGGAAGCAGACCAAGCATAATACGTGTTGAAATAAACGAGAAAAAAAAATCCTATCTATTCTAATCTGTGGACCCCAACAGCAGGTCCATTACAAGGTTCAACTATCATGCAGCAGTGTGTCTACCAGATAAGTTTAGGAATGTTTGTAAAGTCAAGAAGCAACTCGTACAGCATGGATTGGTCTGGAGCAGAACATTATCGATACTGCTGTCAATAAATGGAGAAAACGTGTCCTTGCCTGTGTTTGCATAGTTGGCCAACACTCAAAGCAGTTTTACTGCAAGCAGTTGAAAAATGGATAACTCAATCAAATGTCAGCCACAGTGCCAGAAATGTGAACAAAACGTGTTTTTTACACGTTATGTTAATTAAGCAATCATATCGCATTGGATAAAATTTTCACTGGTTGTGTTTTCCCCAAGTAGTGCAGAAACAAACGTTGGGTGAGGTGAGAAACTGAATGGTCTTTTGATGGCAAGTTGTGTCAGGAATATTTGTGCCAAAAATTATCGAAATCTGATAATTCGTTTTCAAGATACAGTCGAAAATGTTGGGGATGTCTTTTGGGGGACACAGTGTAGTACTGTGAGAAAAGGAAAGTTTTCAGCTACAGTCTGAAAGTATCTGCAGAACACTCCGGATCCCAAAGGTCATCAAGCAGTGAGTTCCAGACAGTGAGTTTTACCATATAGGCACTGCGTGATGGGCTTGTCATGACAACAACAACAAGATACCAGTACTGATAAATGATGATCCACAGAGACAAATGGAAAAACCTTGACTCTGGTGTCGATATCTTGCCAGCGCTGGTTGAATGCTGTCAACTCTAACTCAACAGTCTCGGCGTGCTTGCTGCTTCGATTGATCAGTTCCACGGCAGCATCTCGCAGTTCATCCACCTGAGATATACGCTCATTGCGCTCCGACACCAGCTTCTGCACACACAGGTACATACATAAAAAATTTCAAAAATTTAAAGAATGTTTACAGTTCTTAACGGTAACCCATCTCAGAATTATGGTGCATCAAATAACATACAAGACCACACTCGCTACCCAACACAGGTGAACATATGCCATCTTAACCCCAGCCAGACAGGCTGGAACTCAATTTACCTACACTGGAGGGATGAAAGGATGAGTTGACCTTGGTGGTTTGTTATACAGGGTGGCCCAAAAAAGTAAGCTATTGCATTTTGTCCATACCTTTGCTAAATATTGATCAATTTTCACAATTTTTTCACCAATAGACTCTATAAGAAATTTGCCATTCAGTGGCATGCACACCACACTCGTTACGTTGCTACACTACCTTGTAAAACATAAATACCAAAAAACTAGCAATATGTACATATGGGCAGAAAGTATAATGGTAATTTTTAAAGTATTTAAGTAAAATGTTATATATGAATTATAGTAAGTGCCAAAAATGTTTACATATAGCTACAGAGTAAGTTTTCATCTTTCAGCAAAATAGTGCCAAGCTTGTAGAGCCACATGATCGAAATACAATGCTCATGCAATTAACTGAGCAAAATTGCAGCTGCCAACCAGCATTAATGTACATTGAAAATTTATGCAAAAAACGGTTCAAATTGTTACCTCCATTGTTCTTTACACTTCCTGCATCTCATATTTAACATGTCAGTTAAATACTTTAAAAAATTACCATTAGACCTTCTGCCAATCTGTAGAAATTGTGGGTTTTGGGATACTTATGTTTTACAAGGTAAAGTAGGAACACAATAGGTGTGGTGTGCATGCCACTGAGTAGCAAATTTCTTACAGTCTACTGGTAAAAAATTGTGAAAATTTGTCAATATTTAGTGAAGATATAGTCAAAATGCAATAGCTTACTTTTTTGGGGCCAAGCTGTATATGCAGAGATGGCTTACCTGTCCACAGACAGTTACCGTGGATTCAAGTAGTAACCAAATAATACCAATCTGAGCAAGAGTCAAACTCATGACCTCTTGATCACAAGTCCAACGTCTTAAAACTCCTAACCGTTATGCCACAAGCCACCATAGGAGCCTAAGCAACAGTAACTCAAAAATTTTGCTCTTTTTTTAAATATATGATACTGCCTCATCGACAGCTTAAAAATTCAAGTTTCCAACTGGGCTGTGATGACATGTACGGTATTGAAGCTGACTCACTTGAACACGAGGAGCAGAATTATCGGCAACTGCGACACGATCCGTTATCGTCGGCTTTATGATGTCTTGTAGCTCAGACTCTGCGCTCTCCATCCAGAGAGATATTTCCTGCCGAGCAGCATCGAATGCAGCAAATTTCTCATCAAGATTTGTGCAGTGTGCCTGCAAGACATTCAGCAATGAACATGCACCAAAGTACAAACTGTCAACGAGAAATGTGACAACAGAAACTCAATCAGTCAGTAAGTAAGCGAGTGCTGTTCCTGTCACATGGTACTACTACACAACTGCCAACTATCACCCTAATTCTGTCATAAACTAAAAACAAAACTGTTGACCAGTGCATATCATTAGCATGCCCATGACTGTAACTGTTCAGAGAATGATACTTAACTTCATCAATACATCAGCATCATCATCAACATCATATTATAATGCTGCCTATTAGAGTAGGGTGCAAGGTCCACTCCAAGCAAGAGAACAAGCCCAGTAGTTCACAATAAAGCAAAGGTTAATCTAACTAGTAGGCAACGTAGGTCTATACAGTGTACATGTGATGACGTAAGATGATGAACTTCCCACAAAGTTTAACAAACTTAAATGAACGTTGCACCTGAGAAAAAACTCGACAATTATAACAAATTTTACAATGGGCATAAACTTTTGTTTGCTTTTTGTTTCTGTCCATCTGTCTCTGCCGTCCATCTGTGTTAACCTGAAATAACTGCACTGACTGGCTGATTGGTGTACCTGTACAGCAGCTCGTCGTGCAGACAGAAGCTCATTCAACTCGTTCAATTGTTCAGTGACTCGCGTGACCTCATTCTCAGACACCGAAACGTCGGCCTCCTCCGACAGCTTCAAGAACTGGGTTAGTAGGTCACGCAGCAGACTCACTGTTGACAGCCGGCTGGCAAGCTTCGTCTCTGATGACTACGATGACCAGCATATGACAACGATTATTATTAACCAAAACAACAAACAGCATAAGACAAGTTGGTAGGCGATGTGTCTCTCAAAGCTGCAAGCTTTGCAGCGTAGTGCGAACATTGCCTACAGCACAAGCTGTGCTGCTGACAGACAGATGGACGTCGTCAAAAAATGCTGCAAATGCTGTCTGACAGCAAGGGTCATATCTTGAAGTGTTCCAAACCAATAAGACAAGAAAACTGCAGCATGTTCACTGTTAAAAGTTGGCTGGATAGCTTGCTCTCTGACAACTGTAAGGCAATTAATGCCAATACACGACATTAGCCCAACATTAGTTTTGATAAAAATGAGCAACTAAGATTCTCTCATAACTGCAGCAAACATCAACTATTTTCAAAATTCTTTCACAAACATGCTCTACAGCAAATTTCCAATTCTCAAACATGTCGCTACACTACATTGTGACATATGTAATACTGAAAGTTACAAGGTCATGATGAGCTCTTTCAGCTTCCGATCATTAACTCACTCAACCGAACAAACTAAATCAGTTCGGCACTATCACTCTATCTTCAGATGGTGTATGCCAGACTTTCCTGTTCCATCAATCACCATTAAATCTACTCATCTGACAGTCTGCTTCTGACATTTGCAGTAATGTTGTACTAAAATATTTTTTATTCAGGTCACATTAAACTTTCCTATGATGGTGATGATGACGACGATAACAATGGAAATTCAAACAGCCAGCTCACCTTAATCCAGCTGAGTTCATTATCGACGTCTTTGGAGATTTTCGCATTCTCCCTTCTCATCAACTCATCATGCACTTCAGTCGTCAGTTCTTCACTGGCTGCAAGCTCCTTCTTAAATGCTCTCGACAGTTTTGAACCTTTCTCCAGACTCGTCTTAAACTGCTTCACCTGAAATCACTGACACGCTATCAGCAAAAGAAAAAAGAAAAAACACACAAGTCAAATAGTTAATCATTTTCACTTGGCAGATCACCAGCAGATGCAACAGAAACTGAATCACAAATAAAATTCAACATAAGCAAAGAGATGAGTTCTAATGCAAATCTACACCAGACAGATGTTTCAGGTAAAAAAAAGCCAAACAAGTCCATTTTAATGCGAAGACATTTTCTCAAGCACACACATACACACACATAGCTTAAAAAGCATTTTCCGGATAAACCTATATTGGTTGTACACTACATTCTCAACCTCCACCAATCCCTATCTTAAGCATCCTCATGGACGAGCCTAAACTCTTTTATATCTTCATAAAAGGTAAAAGGTAAAGGTCATCAATTTGTATAGCACATTACGCGTATACGCCTCTAATGCGCTTTCGTCACTAACCAGAGCCGCCTGCCGCACGGCCACCGTGTGCAGCCTGCAGACACAGGCTGGTGCAGCGGCCGGCTAGGCAACCCCAGTCAGCTGTACCGAGGTCCCCAACTTCCGTAACCCATGTTAATGAGTTACTACTCATTTTACCGTCCCACAGAGGGTAGAAGGCTGAGTCGACCTAGCTGGCAGGCTTCGCACCGAGATGGTTTACCTGCCCGCAGGCAGTCACCCATCGCAGTACTAACCGGGCCCAGCGTAGAGTAACTTCGTTTCAGCTGAAACGTGTTACCAACTTCGCCATGCCACCAGCCATCCACAACATCGACAACATGTTCCCACTAACTTCTCTTTGGATTTTCCTCTGTCTAGTTTGACATTAGAGGCAGATGAACAGAAAACTAATGCTAGTAATACTGGCATAATAAGCATGCTTTGCACTACGAGAACTGCACCACAAAAGAAAAACAGCATTTTGGTGTTGGGTAATCGTGACCATCAACAGTGGCATCAGAAGCTAAAAAGATGATGACAAAAGTAACAAATTTCCAACATCGGTGCTCAAATTCCAATTTCGCCTCAAAATTCCACAAAATAAAAATCTCCAAAAATTTCGATCACGAATTTTGTATTTTTCAAAGAATTGCCCAAAGGAATAAAATTTTCCAACAGGCTAAAATTTGGCAGGCAAGAAAAAATTCCACTGTTTCGCTGCCACTGACTAATGAGCCAAATACCTGAGCTCCAAGGTCATTGAAATGCTGCTTGATGGCATCAATCTGTGATGTGAGAACTCCAGGGAAGTCCACCTGTTTCCGTTCAACCACCTGACGACCGGTCTTCACCACGTACGTCACATCGGGCATAATCTCACTCAGAGTCTTGTAAAACTTCTGCAAATGCCATTCACACAAGCTTCAAATCGCTCACAAAAACATTAGGGACTACAAAAATGCAAATATCAATCAATCAACAAAACTGTTGTGATTAAACAGTAAAATGTTAACAAAAATTTGCACTTCGTTGGTACAGACACTCGAATGATATACATCAAAACAGTCGACAGATGTTTAAAAAATGCTAAATTACTGATATAAAAAATGATAAAATTAAATAACTAACTAATATCAGTTTTAATGTAAAACTCCACCACAGACGTTATCAATAGACACCACATAGAACAACAAAGAACTAGCAGCGACAAAAAATAGTCTAAAACAGAGAAAGCTAACAAAAAGTATCATGTGCAGTTTCGGTTCAGCCTATTTTTCATGTTTCTCCACATTCCATGCAGTCTCTCTCAACAGTTTCTGCAAGAAATGTGAAGACTCCTAAAACGCTCCAGTTTCAGCCAAAAAAACCACAAAACTTGTCACTAGTAATAATGTAACAGCAGAAAGAAAAATGACCGAAGTACTCTATACAAGACCAATAAACCATTTTGGCTACATATTTCCACTTATCAGTCAGTCAACAGTTGCTTCTGTTTCACATGCAAAATTCGACAAAAGATAACGTTTATTACTTACAGTGCAGTGTTCAAATTTATTCTCGACACAGTTGAGGTCGATGGACGTTAAGTCAACCAAGTGAATTCGTTGGTCGACGTCGTCAAGTAGCCGTTTGACGTGAGTTAACTTTGTGTCAAAGTCGACGGGTCGCTGAAACTTCACGAACTTGGTTGACACCTCCGCAAAGTGTCGCTAAACGCACAGATGCAAAATAATAACCTATAAACTATTTCAGCCGCTAGCAATATAACCCCGACTGAGTATGTCGATAAATTCTAACCTAAATTCCACTCGCAGCAAACGCCATCAGTCAATTCAATTCAGCAAGTGAAGCAGAACACTGATAACATGTGGCAGAGTCAATGGCATAAAACAAATAAACAGTAATATTATACACATGCAAGCAATTATATGTCCGTGTATAACAAAACTTTTATTCCTTTTATTCACATTTCTTTTATTCTTTTATTCCTCAATTTCTTTTTCGGTTCCACGATGTAAGTAATTAGTTGACAAAATTTATCATAACAAAAAAACTAAGTTTTTATGTTACATAAACAGTATTAAAGTGAGTACCGCCTGTAGGTATCATGGAGACAAAAAATGCACAGAAAAAACATGTGACCTTGGTTTTTGACCCATGACCTTTATGATCATAAGGTTTCCTGAAGCTGTCAAGGTACCTTACCTTACCTTACCTCCGGGGTGGGCAGGCTCTTACACCTGCCCAGCGCTGAGGCCGTATCAGTTCGGCGCAATGCGCATCCCCGAATGTAACCACAAGGTTACAGGTAGCGGCTATAAAGCCGTAGACGGCTATGAAGCTGTAAATAGACGGCTGTGAAGCTTTAAATAGACAGCTGTAAAGCCGTAGTCGGCTGTGAAGCCAAACCAGCACAAAAGCACTGGTAACGTGTAGCAAATCTGCTCTCACAAGTTTGGTCAGCTCTTAGTTAGCTCCTTGCCTCCAGATTTTAGAAATCTTTCGGGTAATCGGTGCAAAGCACCATCACGACAAGGTGGCTGACCACGGTGGGGCTGCTGTCAAGATACATGTTCACATCCAGCTGAATGCAGCAGTTCATGAGTCATTGCACTGACAGAAAATAGATGATAATGCCGACTGTACTAAGCACACAACTATAACCAGTAACCTCGCATTGGAAATTGAAAATTGGAAATTGCACTAAAAATATCCATACTTTCAGTAGAGAAAGTTGCTGTTCAAGACGCTCAGCTGCCTCAAATTTCTTCTCTGCACGGAATGTTTCAACATCAGCCTCAAGATCTTTCAACATGTTTTCTTGCTGCGTAAACTCTGCTATTAGCGTCTGCGATCAATGTATTAAATGCAATATACATCATGGGCAATAAAAACGTGCCACTTTACTTATGTCAGTATCTTCGCCAATTATTGACCAATTTTCAAAAAAATTTTAATGTCGCATACTGTGGACAATTAGCAATAAAGCTGTTGTTAAATATCCCACCACACTTTAACTGTGTCACTACACTACCACGTGAAACATAAATTTTCAAAAATCACCAAAATCAATATAATACATGTGCAAAAAATCATATTCTAAAACAATTTTCGCAAATTTTTACACAAAAATTAAATTATGTTTAGTTTTAAGTACACTTCTGATTGCAGAATTTTTGAAGATAAACTGCAACAGGTTAAGAGTGGGAATGTTACTAACGGAGATTTGGGAAAATGCAGCACCGACCAAAGGCATGAGACCAGCAGACTAAAGCATACATGTACTGAAGAGAATGTGACCACTGTGGATGAAATGGTAGGCTTGCTAAACCACAAAGGCCAGAAACAAACATATCGTTCGATATGCCAAATATCCAAAAAAATGGATCTAACAAAGTGTAGCATCGTACAGATCATTTATTGCATTTTTGCTCGGAAGTGTATTTTGTTTATCAACATGCTTGCTGTCTATTATTGTTAGTTTTTCTTGCACTTCTATTTCACAAGGCAGTGTAGTGGCACAGTTAACGTGTGGCAGAATATTCAAAAAATCACTATATTGCTAATTGTCCACAAACTGCACCAGTAAAAATTTTTTGAAAATCAGTTAATTTTTGGCGAAGATATGGACAAAAGTGACACTTTTTTCTGACCCACCCTGTATAACAAACATATGACATGCAAATAAAGTTAAACGCAATGAGCAATTAGCACAATCAGTCACTAATTAGCATCTTCACTGAAAGCAATCCGAGTAAACCGAGACTACAAGAACTTCAAGATGCACGTTTGCCTTCACCCAGTTTCTAGGTCATTCTGTGAAATTGAAATTCAATTGCTTGACTTCAAAACCCAACCATTTCATATGTGTCCCGAGATGCATTGTTGACAAGTTAAGTAAAAAACCATCTATGCAGACCATAGATATCACAGAAACAACATCACGAAAAAATGCATGCCGAAGCGCACAGTCAGAGACAGACAGACATGATAAAATATCTCCTCGGGCTCCGGTTACTTTTACAAGTACGAAGCAAAACATTTTTAAAATCAAGTGTAAAATTATTATCGCAATACTGCTACCATTCGATCCATTCTGTGTACACAAATAAAAAAAACTGGCAGCATGGCAAAAAGCATACTCACATACTTGTAAACTATAAATGATCATCAGAAAACAGCAGTGGTTGCCGAAAAGTCAACAACTAAACAATTTGCAATATGCAGCTTATCAGCGACTGTTTCAACTAAACTGAACTGAACTGAGTTTACTAGACCACACTTGGAGCTCGAAAGCTGAATAGCTGAATAACACAATAATACATGTAGCGAAATATACAAAACATGCCAAAATGTCCGAAAAAGTAATATCTAGACAGAAAAAGATACAAACAAACAAAACAACAACAATAGTCCCAGTAGTGAAGTGAAATGGTATAAACTGTTTGGTTGTTGTAGAAATGTTCCCTCAACTCAACTCAACTTAACTCAACTCAGGTTTAATAAAAATGATAGCCGATGGCTAAAAATATACAAATATAAAAGTAGCAACTACACATAGCTAATAGAGCATAACCTGACATCACACATAATATACATAATAAGAAATAGTCCACACACACTACACAACACTCATTTCAGTCCAGTTCATATCCACATATATATTTCTAGATACACCAAAACAAAGCACACATATATTTTTAATTCATTGGTATTTAGCCAGGGCAAAGTGGATTAAAGACCGATGTTTGTTAGTTCTCGTCCGTGGTATGGGATAGGCCCTCCATAAAACTCCCTCCAGCTACCACAAACCCCCTGCCCTCACCGTCCCACTCCAGCTCCAACTATTTAGTAGGTATTTTAGGTGGTAGTAGTTATGCAGTTAGCTGTTGATTCAAACCTCGTACTCGTCTGGCACATCACCGGCAAGAATGTCGGCATCAAGTCGGGACTGCAGAAGATCGGTCATTTCCGACATCCACTGAGTCATGTCGAGAATCTGACCCTCGCGGTTCTGTGCCTGCAAGATGTTCTCTTCCAACTGAGACATCCTTTCTTTTGCCTGCAGCAAAAACCGGCTTACATCCGCTACCAGCACACACAGTGAACATATATAGTGTAAGCAAGAAGCCCAGCGATCATTAAGATAGCCAACCATCCTGCCTTGCAACATGCATTCTTTTGAAGGGCACCCCTATTTGGGGGAAACAGGAGAGATGTCCGTAGGGGGGCCGGCAGTGGTAGCATTTGATAAGGTGCTGGTAAGTTCCAGCAATGCCCCCCAAATGTCCGTTATGCAAATTTTAGGAGTCAGGACCCCTGTTTTGAAAGGACAGGTGTCCAAAGGAAGTCAGAGATGCTATCATAGGGTGTTGGTCAGTTCCTATAGGTTGTCAACAGTAACCATGCCACTAGTTGAAACTGTTTAGCCGCAATTTGCAATGCAGATATTTGGGATGTAGTCAGTACCCCACTTTGGGGGGGAATATAGCAGGTGTAGGTTGATGGTCCTACAGTAGTTGTCACTCCGGATTACCCAAGCTCCACAAAAAGCAAAACTTTTGGAGAATATTGAAACTTAACTTTCTGCAAGCTGTATAACCTTTATGCCATCCATCCAAAGTAAGGAAACACTAAGAAGCGATTAATGCAAAGACAGGCAGTAAAACATTTAAGTGTTTAATGGTGAGAAAGTGGTGAAAAATGCTTGTCACTCTCAAGTCTTCAGGCAGAATCTCAAAAACGTCTCTCTTTATTCGTGCTTCTATAGACTGTGTACCTGATGCTTCACTGACGTCATCCTGCAGAAACAATGCTTATTACTTAGGCCATAATAAAGCCATCCATGATGATAATTATGTTGATACAATGACAGACCTGTGTTACAAGCGTATTACAACGCAGCTCATAGGCAGAGAGTTCGGAGCTGACAGTCGCAGCAAGCACTTCACTGCTGATCAACCTCTGGGCAATCTCCCGCAGTTCCTCTTGTTTACTCGTCTTCTGACTGTGAAGATGATTCTCCAACTCCTGAAATATCCGCAAAACCATGCAGCAGAAAATTCTATCTAGAATTTCTGCACATACAATAAAATGACAGTAAAAGCCGAACTCCTACATCACCAACGTCTTCAGTGACCTAGTACCATAACAGAACCAACTTTCCATCACAGTCTACCTACAACAAGCAATGTTTCAACTACCGATCCACAGCAGTTCCTAAGATACTGCTTTGCAAAAAATCTGACATTACTGATAAGCTTACTTCAAACAACTGAGAAAAAATTAAGCAATAAAAGAAAGTGAGGTACAAACATCGAGGTCTTCTGACAATTCTTCGGCATCACACGTGGGTCTGGGTCCACGAGACAACTTTCTCTCCAGCTGATCCAACCACCAGATCTCTTCACGAACTAATGCTACATACAACATAACACATAATTGTGTGAAAATCTAGTCAAACCAATGATAAGCATCACTACCAAGAAGTTTTAGACACTAGTACCCTTGGCCTTGGCCTTTGACTGAAAACTAGCAACTGCTTATTACTTCGCAGCAAAACGCTCACACGCACTTTTGTTTTTCCAAACCTTTTGTTTTTGAGTTATCAGCTCATCGGGATAAACGGACAGAGAAAGGGACGGGTAAGACATGTAATCTCACTAATACAAGACCGCCACGCAACAGCCAAGCGTAAAGCAATAATAAATTACCATGATTAACCTGGCCCATAAAAATAACTCGCCAAACACTATTCTCCATTTAATTGTACAATGAGCAAAACAAAAAAAATTTAAAAACAAAATGTAAGCTAATGACAACATAAATAATAAGCACAAGACAGCACAACCACAAGCATGAAAATGACATGGTTAAATACAAATTTTCTTGAAAATCAGCAATTATGTAATTCAACTTTTTAAAAACTATGCTAATTAACCAAGCCAATAAAAACTGCAATTAAAATTAGTAAATCTGCTAATAAATTACAATTTGAACTAGCTCCAGCAATATCCCAAAAAGTAAAGTTAGAACTGGCAATTTTTCTAATTAGTTAGCAATATCACATAATTACTTAACTTAATTAGTGAGCACTGGTATAAAACTCACTGGTAAAAGCTGGATAATTCTCTGTCAGCATCCGAACCTTCAGTTCAGTTGCAGTGGCAGAACTCAGAAGGGTTTCCCACTTGGAATTCACATGCGCCAGCAGCTCAGTGACATCATCAAAATCCCCGAACTCTTCACTGACCAATAAACTGTCACTATTGCTGTTGACTTGAGTCACTGTCGACTCCATCTTGTCTAACTCAGTCCGAATTTCCTGAAACACCACTTATTAATTTTACTGCTTTGTCTGCTGAAAAAAATGTTACAATAAATGAAATAAAATGCATAATGGACAAAAAGGTCTAAACGACAATGACAGCTACCCCAGTGCCCATAATTTTAACAAAAAAAAACTGAAGCAAAAAGCTGTAGAACCGTAAAACGAAACCAGAAAATGAAACAAACTAATATAAATATGTGAAGTTTTAGTCACAAGTGCTTCAGAGAGAGCAAATATCACCTTAAACTCGATCTGCAGTCTTGATACAGAATTCGGCTCAGCAGTGGCAAAATCCAGCTGGGACAACCGAGTCATTAGTTCATCAGTCCTAGAATCCATTGCTCGTATGTCCGCTAGCGTGACATCAATTTGCTGTTGTGCTGATAACAGCTTTTCACTGTGTGACTGGGACCGATGCGCGATGACATCCAATGCTGATGTAAGTTCCGCCAACTCGACGTGAAGTTTTTCCTGAAACTCTCCACCACTCCCGGCCACTTTCATCAGAGTCTCGGACATCTGCCGAATACTGGCAATGTTGTCAGTCATAGATTTCACATCCTTCTCCACCGCCTGACAAATCAAAACATTCCAAAAGAAACTGCTGGCTGAATATTAATCATACACAAATATAACAAAATATTTTATCACTCTCCTCAAAATGTAATAATGTGGTATTCCCCATAAAAAAACAACATATCCCAATTCACCAACAGACATAAAATACAAAAACACACCATGTAAATCTTGAATAAATGGTGAAATATTTACCATTTTGTACAAATTCACATAATTTGGTTTCATTATTGACTGCATGTGAGTAAAAATGTAAATTTCAAAATAGCAGTTTAAACATATTTCAAATTTATTAAAACTATCACTACATGATTTTCAGCCTAAACCAAACCGACTCTCACATATACCATATCATATCATATCATACTAAACATTTTCCAGTGCCCCCATTACATGCCAAAAGACCATGGGTGCACTACAGAGTTATTTCATAACTTAAGATACTTCATCCTGTTATCCTGCGCCACAGTGTCTAAAGTGATATAACTGCCCATAATCTTGGTCCAGTCAAGCATGAAGACTGAAACGTGTTTCGAATCTGTTTATTGTCTGTCCAATGCTATGCATAGCAGCATTGGACAGAGTATAAAATCACTTTTGTGTCCGTGCGTCCGTGCGTGCGTCCGTGCGTCCGACATTTCTCAACCTATCTTTCTTCCACCTTCTCTTTCCCTTCCCCTTCTCCTTTCCCTTCCCTTTCCACATCTCATTCTCCTTCCCCTTTTTCTTCTCCTTCCCCTTCCTTTTCCCCTTCCCCATTTTTCCTCCCCTTTCC